>ENA-UOTX01001192-UOTX01001192.1-compost-metagenome-genome-assembly--contig:-NODE-1192-length-21227-cov-11.503452_pt1 | contig 21227 bp, 7 predicted proteins | sample MGYA00238143_ERZ746982 | MGnify/ENA primary metagenome ERZ746982 (study PRJEB28758, sample SAMN06268862) | compost metagenome | isolation source: single cell | place: USA: California, Emeryville, Joint... | reverse complement strand
CATTTGATCTGAAACCGGACTTGTACTGACCGAATTATTGTGGTAATCTGGCGTTCGAGTCTCCTTGAGCAGACTTTTAGAAAAACGGCAGTCGATAGGTTCTTGTATTCAGATTGTAGATTCTCTTTCAATTTGCATTTTCTTTTTTTATTTATTAATTATAAACGTATCATATCGAAGCTTGAAATTCAAATCGAATTTATTTGAATGTGTTTAAATAATTAAACTGTTTTGGGATATCTTTGATGATAGAGCTACTTTTGTAAATGAAACAGACGAGTATACTCAGTAGAACCGGGATATTCGAGGAAAATCAACCTTTGCCCCTAATTTTGAATAAGATTATCTTGTTGTATTTTTCCTCTCGCAAGTTGAAGAAGAACAGGCCATTGAGAAAATTCTAATCCCAGTCTTCAAAGAAAATATACATCTCAACTAGCTCAATGATCATTTTCTTCTAAAACTGATGAAGTGAAGCCCTGCTGTAACAAAGAAGAAGAGGCAATTCCCTGTTAATTTTATTAATTCAACATATATATTCAGTCTTTCATGTTAATAGAGTAAAAAGGGCATATAACTGTCTCACAATTAAACAATACATTATCGTCTTAGTTATATTGTAATATCAACGGTTATTAACCTGCGCAGTAATAAAAAATCAGATTTTTTTAGTGATAATCTCATAAAATGCAGATTGGAGTTTAGCCCCGTCTGCAACAAACACGCTTTTTCCATTCAGTGCTGTGCACATTTGTTTTATGCTATCACATTTGCATTGAAATTCCAGGCCTGTGAATTCGAATTGTTCTGATGAAAGTGTAGCTACATGTTTCTGAATCTTAGATATTGCCGTATTGGGATACAAACACTCACCATCACTCAAAAAGATCACTGAATATCTTTCTTGAGTATCCTTTTGCATCTCTTTCAACCCAGCTTGCAGAGCAGCTTCAAAGTCTGTGCCTCCACTTTGAAAAGTCAAGGAGTCAACAGGAATTTTATTGGCTGGCATATTGCTGTATTCAACCATGGCACGAGATGAGAAATTAATGATCGTAACTTTGTTGTTCTTATTTTGACTATGAACAACTCCAAGGTTTTGCTTTAAAGCTTCAAGGAGCTCACTCCATTTTCTACCTTGCATTGAACTTGAGCTATCTATAATAAATATATAGACTTTTTGAGGAGCTTGAATGATCTTTTGACTCCTCAGGTTAGCTGGATTGTATTCCACATAGGTCATATCCCCTTTATATCGATCTTTGCAAACAATTTCTCCTACTTGTTTCCATACGTACTTAAATTTGTCCTCCAAAGTTTTGTCATGTTTAGTCATTTCGAGATCATCGTATATCCAGGGATTATTTGGATGATTTCTCATCTCTTCCTTAAACTCCATCCAAGTTTTTTCGACTCCATTATATTGCATGATCTCATTGGCCCCGATGTCCTCACACCGACTTACGGAGGCTGAGTTATCGTTCAATTTAATCCCGCCAATGGCTCTCATTTGATGTCCATATTTAACTTGGTGGTATTTATGATTAGGATCATCTTCTCCACAGATTCTGTCGCAACAAGGGCACTTTTGCTTGCATACATAAAAATTAATCAAATTCCTGAAATGTTCAATTTCTTCGTCGTTGACTTTGACTCCAAGCAATTTTTTCGTGATGGACTCAACTTCGTCAAGGAGCACTTTCAGGAAGTTCAACAAATTTGAAATCCCACAACAGTTTTTTTCAAGATGGTTGATCAACTTAAATATTTCCGGTTCGTTGAGAAGTGGCAATGTACAGAATTTATCACTTGGGTTTACCTCAACTGAAATGTTATATTCAAGCTTATACTTTCGATTGAAAACATCCGGATCTCCTCTCAACAGCTTAAGTAGCATTTCAAAATTCACGGTTCTCAGCTTTTCTTCATAGGTTTGGTAGAAAACTTCGTTTGATTGTAAATTTTGAGTTTGTTCTTGGATAGGTCGGTACAGATTAAAAGTATCAAAGGTGCTGTCCAAATGCTCATTAAAAGCCACGAAGATTGAGACAATTCTTTCATTCAAAGTCCCCATCAGAGATTTTATCACTTGGGCTTCCTTCGAATATTCGATCTCTATTTCTTTAACGTATTTGCTGATAAGTTCTCGGTAATGTGTTTCTAATACTTCGTAGGGATCACAAATATATCTATATAAGTCATCGAGATTCACCATCGCGCCTCGGCTAAAATACCTTTCATCCATTTCTCGTTGTACTCGATCCCTTTTCCCTTCGATATTAAATTTTTCAGCTAGACGTTTGATCAACTTTGTCTTGATCTGAGCAAGGAATTCATTTTTATAATAAGTGATTATTTTTTCCGCAAATGATTCAACCTCTACTCTTGCAATGTTCATTCCATCTTGAGAGGTCATCGCCATAAAAAAGTTCTTTTGCTTTTCTTTCTGATCTCTCATTTCTTTTAATGGTTGATTGATCCGATTCCAATTTGCTTCTTCAAAATGCTTCCAAATTAATTCTACAACAGACAAGTGAATAGTCGCTGAAATGTTAAAATCTAATTTGTAGCAAGCTTGCTGTAAATCATTGTTTGCAAGTCCAATAAGATTATTAATATCCCTTGAAATATTTATGTAGAGATTGAGTGAATTACAGCTTTCTTGGGATTTTCCATTCAAGTGATCATCGCAACATTTAAAAATGTCAAGCAGTAATTTGTTTAGATTGAATTCCTCTGAGACGAATTGCAGCAAGCTCTTGTTTTGAGACGAATGGTGAGCTATTCCGCAGAAATCATGTTTTGCATAATAGTGTAGCCAATTAATACTGGAATACTCTGGTTTAACTTGATAGATTTTAGCTGAGGATACCCCAAGTAATAGATAATTATTTTTTGAATAATTTTCTGGCTTTATTTTGGTTATCTGGGCTAAGAAAGGATTTTTATGTAGGTACGCAAAGTTCAATTGTTTAAATTCTTGTGGATCACATCGAAGTTCTCCGTTGATCGTCACAAAGTCCCAAATGAGACTTTTCATATCTTTTGAATGCATACCGTCTAGAAACCTGGATGGACTAGTTTGCAATTGGCAATTTATTTTTACGAGATCTTGATTAATGGAGTCTATGATTTCCTCAATTCTCAAGTGCTGATGGTTTTGCTGGCCGACGTCTTTCAATGAATTCTTGATATCGTCGACCATAATACAGCCAATTGCGTTCTTGATGAACTGTGTTATTGTAGATTTTTCGTACCAAACATGATTCTTTATAGCTCTGCTGAGTTTCTCAGTGTCCACATAAGTACTCTTCGGCAGAGATTCCCACAAAATTTTCGGGAATCCTTTCGTCTTTGAGGGTGGCTTAGGCTCACCTTGCTGAAAAAAACCTATAATTCTAGTCCACAATGTTTTTATATTATATTCAATGTACTGTCTGAGATATTCTTGATCCAAAGTAAAGCCAAATCTGTCAAATGTTCGATTAATTTCTGTAACTATGGATTGGATACGAACTTCAAGCGAATCAACGAGCAAAGTTGTTAGTTGAGTTCTGATTTTGTCAAGATTAAGGATTTCATGCAAAACATTACGACTGATCACGAACAACTCGGTGTCATTTGCTTGGTAAAAATATTTTTTCATGTCAAAATACCTAAATGACACATTTCCGATCCCTCCATTTAGAACCTTTGAAGGAACTCCTTTTGATTCCTCTAAGCCGCCTTGGGAATACATTTGCTCGATTTTCGTCCTCATGTTGGCTTGATATTGGCTATAGCTCGAATTGTAATCCAAACTGGCCAGCATCCTTTGGGGAAGCCCCCCTGTCAAATTAATTAAGGAAATTTGATACTTCTCATAAATTGTGTCAAATAATATTTTATTCTCTTCTTTTCTGTTAAATGTATATAAAGCTCCTGATTCAACTTTGGACCAGGTCTCTTCAAATAACTTTTCTTTGCTCTCCTTATCCATATTTGGGTTATTTTTTGCTTCACGAATCGCCTGTTTTATGTGTTCTTCTCCTTCAATATTACAGATTTTAATCTTTTTGCTATGTGATACTTTATTTATCTCGAAATCAATATCTTTTTTCACGAGGTTCAAATGCTGTTGTAGGTAGTCTTTTTGCTCTTTGAAAATTAAGGCATGGTTTTCGCGAACTTTTTCAAAAATATGGTCGAATTCGTCCTTTAATTTGTCTTCTTGAAGGTTGATTTCATTTGCAAGTCGGTCGACCTTATCTTCAGATTTGTACTTTAAGAATTGATCGCTCAATTGCTCTCTCCATTTGTTAACAATTTTTTCGTTGACCCAATTCCTCATGGCTTCTTCAATTTCTTTGTCTTTCAAAGTGCCATGCTTGAGTAAAGAGGGATATCTGCTCATAGTTTCCCAGATCTTTTCCATTGTGTCAAATATGTTTTCTAGCGTCCTTTGTTTAACTTGCCTTGTGGTAATTTTATGGAAGATTTTGTCAGTAATATTCCGACATTTCTTTGAAAAATCAGATTTTGGATCTTTCTTTATAATTGGATCAACTAATGCTTCCATTTGTATTTCTTCAGTATCAAATGCTAGGGGGAGAACAGTCACGTTATCCACAGTAAATCCGTATTCAGTCATTTTATTTATATCTCGGAGGTGGTGCTCCTTATCTGTTTGGGCATTTTGATTCAATATAAGCATCATCTCAGGAAGGATCGTATTTCCTTGTTGGAGTTTAATTAAACTATCTTGAAGTGTGATCATTAGCAAGTCTGAAAGTGTTTTGTCAATGTCTCCTCTAAAGTTCACAAGGACAAAATCTGAAATTGCTAAGCAGAATAAAACTAGTTTTCGGTCGAACTTATCTCTTTGGCTGTTTTCAGCTTTATTTAGCAATCCAAAAAGTCCTTCGGTATCGAGCAGAAGCACTCCCCCACAAGCGTTGAAATTAGAAAGTTTTAAAAACGTGCCATAGATTCCTTTTGTGCAGCGACCTGCACTTGTGGAGAAATCGCAACCAAAAAGGAAATTTAAAAGAGTAGATTTTCCAGAACTTTGTGGTCCCAGTACTGATATGACAACAGCATTGTCCTTATCACCACCAAATACCTTTTTCAAGAATTCTTTGGGCATATGAAGCAGATCTCCATCAATAATTTCAAATGGAAAGCCATCTTGGATTCTGCTTTTGCTAAGATCGATTAATACCTGCTCTAAATTAATTGTTGATTGGAATTGTGAAGAACCGTATGGTATCTGGAGAGTAGGGACCAATGAAGTCATATATATCATCTCTCTCCATAGAAGCTCCATTGAAAAGATTTCTGGAACGATATTTTGTTCAAAAATATCGATGCATTTAGTAATAAATTCCAAGATCTTTTTGACTGGCTCATTGGAAGGGGGTTGAAATCCTTTGAAGTAAGATGTTTTATCCTTTATTGCATCCCAATATTTCGCAAATCTTTCTATTTCGACCTTTGGATCTGAAATCTCTTTTGTACTCAAGTCTGAACGAAATGTATAGAGCTTGTAGAAGTCCATGGTTTGCTTGATCTTCATATTACGCAAAAAGTTTTGCAATTTTGTGAGGATCAGTGATGGAGATTCAAGGCATTTGGAAGATTTTTGGACTAACTGTGAACTGTAAATGAAAGAAATTAATTCTTGCAATTCAGGGGTTAAACCTCTTTTTTTGAGCTCTTCAATCAAGACTTCGCTTTCTTGTTCTTTTTTTTCACTAGTTCTAGAATTATCTCTCTGAATCGAGGTGAATTTATAGAAAGTTTCAGTTGCATTGCATAATTTAGAGCTTGATTTCTCAATTGAAGTGAATATTTTTTTAAGCGCTGAACCATTGTAGCCATCGAAAAAATTCGCGAATTTCCAAAGGTCTTCAGGCGAAGACTTCTTGAAGTTCATCATGATATAGTTATGAACAAAATCACGTATTATTTTAATTTCGTTCATATTCTTCGTGCTGGAAGCTTTCGCCAGGTTTTCGACATCAACTTCAAAAACTTTCGATTGTTTAGAAGCTTCAAATTGTTTGAGCAGGTTCTCGGTGAATATTGCTGGAGTATCAAATGCATTATTCACGTCTCTATGAAAAAGGATAACTGGGATGGGATCGGCTTCTTTTCTGAATCGGTTCAGCGTATTGTGCAAGCTTTCATTCATCAGTGTTGAGTGTACAACAAGGAGGTTTGAGGATTTGATAATGTCCTTTTTAACTTGCTCGTCGGTTTGATCTCCAATCTCAACAAAGTTGACAAATATTTTTTCATTCCGGTAAATGTCAAATTTTATTTCTGTGAGGCCTTCACAAACAGCATTTCTTTGATGTTCTTCAAGAAAATTCGTAAAAAAAAGCATGTTGTTGAGTGAGGATTTTCCCTTCACTTTATCGCCTAGTCCAATTGAAGAAATTGTATAGCTGGGCTGAACTAACCAATAGATATCATTTAAGACTTCTGGTTTTCCAAGCTCATGTCTTTTTTTCCAAGGCCTAACTGTGAGAGGTACAGGTATATGCTGTTTAAGCAATGTTAGGACTGAGAAATTAAGCTTGGGAATCTGAGTATTCAGAATGTAAGACAAAAGGTATTCAGCATTGAAATGATGAGAATTCCATAACTTTATCAGCTTTTTTTTGTAAACTCTATGCCTGATCTCCTCAATTAAAGACTCCCAATGAGCATGCTTCTTGAGAACCGCGAAAAATATAGGAAGCGTCTTGTTTCTAAATTGAATCGCACCTCCCTCATTCTTGAAATCTGTTTGTTCAACTACATTCGTAAGTTCTTGATCTGATTCCAGATAGAAGTTTGTGAACAGGTCAGAATTTATTGGAGAAGCCTCACCAAATCCAAAATATTCAAGATCGAATATATAAATCACGTCAATTGCCAATTCGTACTTGTCTTTCGCATAGACTTCGAAGCACTTATCATCAACCATTTCTTTCTCTTGATAAACCCATTGCTGCTCTTTTTGAGAGATTTCTATGATTTTTTCTACTCTCTTCTTCGCATTCTTTATCAAGTCAATCGATAAAATGTTTGGCACTTCTATAGGTTCTGCGGCCATACACAAATACAGGGTAAGTTTCTTTGCAACTGTAATAATTTTATCTTTCCCGATGTTGTAGCTCTCAATTGTTTTATTATCATCTAGAATCGTAAATGTTCCGTCGTTGTTAAGAATTATCCATTCTTGTTTATCAAAAGGCATTTGACACCCCAGGGCGACAATTTTTTTTTGGAACAAGATTGGTTCACGGGCAGCAAGTCCAAAGCAGTGGTTTTCGTTGGAGCCACATAGTAGTAGTAGAGTTGGTGTTTTGATCTTAACAACCACCTTATAATTGCGGCAGTTTTCGAAGTCAATAAGATCCGACAGTTTCTTCTGATACGTGGATAAAGTGCAATTTTCGACACCTTCTTTTACAACAATTATTAATTGTTCGAATGAATTAAGTCCTGAGAATTTTGTAACAGCACTCTGAAGGTCTTCAGTGGTAGAATTCTGCTCCAAAGTAAATTCGAATGAATCTTGCATATACTCAACGATGACGGAGGGCTTGGGCTGAATGTCGATTATATGTCCGGTTCCGAATAATTCATTGTCATTAAGAGTCGAATTTAACGAAAGTGCCTTTCCTTTGTAAACTAAACGTTTTTTATCCATCTTTGGTATCTCCAAGTTCTTCATCACGGATTCAATTGTCATAGTTGGCTGGAAAATTTTAACGATTGTGCTTGCTTCCCAATTGAATGTGAGTTCCGAAAGTATTGTCAATTTGATTTCATTGCTCTGAAACTTTTCCATGAATTCTTCAATTGAAAGCTTGTCTTTTATTTCATCTTCTTTCCAGCAAAAGCTCAGCTGACGTGGTTTTAATTTCAAAGCTTCAGCCACTTTGTCTTTCAAATTTTGGATTGATGCTTGGACTTGGATTGAAACTTTAACGGGTTTTAAATCAAGCTTTGAGGCTACTATCTCGTCAGGTTTGACCTGAATCTCTACTATTTTACAGCAATGTATTCTAAGCTCCTTGCCATTCAGGTTTTTCAAAAGCTCGTCGAAGGTAGCGTTATCTAACTTCCGGTCAGCGTGGTAATACTCTAACTCAGCATTCTTTTCAGGAATCACATTTTGACAGTCCTTGATTACTTCTTCAAAGGTTTGATGTGGACTTATTTTTAAAGTATAGACTGAGTCTTGAAAGCAGACTTTTAATCTAACATTCTTGGTTTGTTCTTCAGATTGCTTAGAGTTTTCATTTTCTTGATTAGGCGAGTCTTCTGTTCTTTTAAATTCGATCACGTAAGCTGTTACATTTGGCACATCTTTTAAAGTTTTGGACCCTTCAATAGTTACCCCAGGAATAGTAGGTGAATAAAATTTGGGGTCTAACTTTCTCATTCCAACAACATAGTCCGTGATAGCTTTGAATGTGGATAGTTTATTGACCGGGTGCTTTTCTTCAGACCAATTATTGCCGTTCTCGTGAATTTTGACAGTGATGACTTCTATGTTTTCGGTAAAGAACTCGAGTATATCTTCCTCAAGATTTTGTAAATCTCGCAGTTTTGTGTTGGGATTTATCATTTTCCCGTTAATTTCTATGTAGTACACATTACAATTTTCTGAGAGGACTTTCTTCGCAACTTCTGAAAGTTCCAAATTTAAATCAATAGTAAGCACCTTTTCTTCAGAAGAATTTACGGAGTACGTTATCGGTGATAAAGTTCTAAGTTTGCAGGGACAAGCAAATATTTTAGAACTGTATTCCTCCACAGATTTCTCTGGATCTAAGTTGTTTCCTTCCAATTCGAGAACTGAGTTTGCAATTTCACCTTCAAGCTTGAACCAACCGTGGGCTTGTTTAATCAGTTCACCCACGGTAATGGTGGGAAGAATCATTTTCTTCACTTTGGTTTCATCATAAGAGATGATGACTCTTCTTTTCTCAGGCTCTGCCATTTCTCTAAATTAATTCAAAGAATGAATAACTCATGATAGCCATCCTTCCTTATATAGTCAGTTGCTTCTTGATCAGTTTAAAGAACTCCTAGAGAGGCTCAAAAATAGAACTTCCAGTATGTCATGTCAGTAAATTGACCAGTAGAATCACTCAGCATATCAAATTTGAAAATAAATAGAGCCCTTAGTGAAAGGAGTATTTGAGACAGCAAGAATGTTTTAATGAAAGCACAGGGAATAAATCTAAATTTGAACTTAGCGACTAGTTTGCCTCTTACTAGATTGAAGCATAATGATATACTCGCAAGACTACACATTTTGAGGCAAAGAAAATGGGGCACAATCGAGATATAGAATTTTAGAGGGTTCGAAGATAGGTGACCATAAACTAGAGAACTCACTAAAAGATATTTTGGAGTATTTCGATTGCTGATTTGATACTGATATTCAGCAAAATTTGTTATGCAATTCACGCGAAGAAAGTTTTTCTAACTGGGTTGAAGATCCTCTTACAGTTGTTCAGTACCAGACAGTCAAATCAAATTGATTTGAATTTGAAATGGATTCATTGGCTTGCTATCCTTTAGGTAAATTCATAAGAGTATGGAGAATTTGATCCTCAGTAATTGGTTTGTGAGAAAAACCTTGAGAGTTAATGAGTACTGAATCAATTTGTTCAAATAGGAGGCACTTCCTTGAAGAAACAGTTTGCAAAAGCAAAAAGGCTGATCTCAAAAGAAATGATACTTCAAAATTTTAGGCTTTTTATTTTATTTTTCTTTTAGATAGGATTCGTTGTGTTTAAATTTCTCTTCTATGGTAAGCGGCTATATTAGAGGTGTTTACCTATTAACTGGGGGAAAAGAGATTTCATTACAGCTAATTTGTAGAATAGCAAGGTTCAACATTTGACATTTGAAAAGAATTGGTTAATACTGTGATATTCTTACAACTTTGTTAAGGGTTGAAATATTTCTTTTTTGTCCTCATATTTTGTAAAATGCACGAGATATCTCGCTGTATTGATTTAATCTAATTGAGAATGGAGTCATGACGGAATATGGTTTTTGGATTTTTCGCACAATTCAATTTGTTTCTACTTTCCGATATTTTATTTGATATTGAATGCTGTTCACTGTGCTCTCTTAGAGACTCTATGCAATTTGGGATTCCCGCAACCTGAGCACGAAAAAACTTAGAAATTTACAGTCGAAGCATCGATTTTACAGGTGTAATAATATTGAGATTGATTAATTAACATGGAAAAGTATATCTTCATTCACAATGAGTAAGCACTTAGCATTTTAAACACAACTTTCTTATTAAACATGAACAATTTTCAACAAATCAGACTGCTCAGGATTGCCTTCATAGGATCCATGAATAACAATGCACGCATCATCAGGGTTCAGAAGTTTCGTCTCTTTCGCATATTTTATCGCGTACTCAATCAACGACTCAGTTCCTATGAATCGTAAAAATATTTTCACGTTGCTGAAATATCACATAAGACAATCTCTTACCTTGGATGGTTGGTACTCTTAAACATCTGATCCCTCTCGATATACACAGTTTCTTGGTAGTACTCTCATTCACACTAGTAAAAGGGAAAATTATATTAATAGTCTGTAACACTCTGACCAATGTTTTTACCTCACAGCCAAAATTATCGCCTCTGGACGATACTTCGCAATGTATTGCGCTGCTCTTCCACTCGCCGTCAAACACACAATTGCTTTGATCCCAAGCTCCATCGAAATTTTCACTGCAGAAGCCGCAATTGCCTCACACGGCTCGCTGCGAACAGTCAACTTTCTCATGGTTTCAAAGTTGGAATATCTATCGAAACACACCTCCGCTTCAGCACATATTTTCGCCATGTACTCAACTGCATTCAACGGGTAGGCTCCGTTCGACGTCTCGTCCGAAAGCATCACACAATCAGTTCCGTCTAACACCGCGTTCGCAACATCAGAGACCTCAGCACGCGTTGGCCGAGGATTCTCTTTCATTGACACCATCATTTGAGTTGCTGTTATAATCGGCTTAGAAACAAGATTCGCTTTCCTTATCATCCACTTCTGCGCAATAAACACTTTTTGCAATGGTATCTCCATACCCAGGTCGCCTCTAGCCACCATGATCCCATCCGCTGCCTCTAAAATTTCCTCGTAGTTTTCTAAACCTTCTTGGTTCTCAATCTTTGCAATGATTTGAATATGGCTTCCTCGAGGACCAAGCACATCACGAATATATTCAATATCAGTAGGCTTTCGGATAAAAGTCGCGCCGATGATATCAATTCCGTGTTTTAGCCCAAAGTTCAGAAGGTCGTCTTTGTCTTGTTCGCTTATAGGAGGCAGATCAACGATCGCACCAGGTAGATGCATCAACTCTTTCTCAGTAAGAATGCCGTCATTTAAAACTTGTACTATAATTCCCTCCTATTGAGAGGCGAAAAAGAGTGTTAGTATGTGAAATTTCAGCAGGTCATATAATTACTTCAAGTATTTTCTTGACTGTGCAATTGATTGCCCCATCCGCGAGAAGTACTGGACTGTCTACCTTCACAGATCTAATATAGGCGAACTTTATGACGAGAAAGAAACAAATTGCTCACTTCGGAAGCGATTTGTACGAGCAAGATATTTTATTGCAGTTTCCTTCAAATGAGTAGTCTGTGGCTAGTTTTTCGAGAAAATAAATTTATTAAGTTCAAAGAATTAATCTCATACTGATCTCAAGGTCTTGATCTGTTGTCAGAGTAATTGCCTTATGATTTTCAAGCAGACCAGTTCTTATCTCAGGCCCTTTTGTATCCATCATAATAGCGCAGTGCTTCTCTTTATAAATCTTAAACGCCTCATATAAATTCTTGATGCTCTCTGTATGTGTCTAACAATTATGAAGATAAGCTTACAGACGTGTGAGCTAGTTTTTTTCACCTCCAGATTCTCTTGGGCGAAGTTGAGTCGAGCTACAGACATTCCTCTGTCAAGCATGCCACATAAAGTTTCAACGCTATTGCATTTTGGTCTGTGCAGTGGGAAAATTTAGACTAGGTTCTTCAATTTCAGTCGTACCCAAGTGTGCAAATGATGCGTGTTTTTCTTTGGACGAGAGGTTTGGGCTCTTTGATAATGTGCTGAAGAGAAAATTTATGAAAAAAGATTTCGTCACGGTCGTAAGGTTTTAATCGAAAAGTGGAAGATCTCTTTAGTCCGGTTTCTGTTTTTGGTTCGGCCATTGTTTCTGGTTCTTACTTATGTTTGTTGGTAAATTTAATAATGCTAGAGAAGGCTGTCAGGTCAATATTATAGAATGTTATAATTCTTTAACGTAGTTCCAAGATACTGGCTAATTCTTGATTTTGATATTGAGATCATTTATTATGAACTGAAAAACTGCTGTTATCTAAGTTTTTACTCTGAACTGGAACTAGCAAAGTTTATGATGATTGGATGACCAATAATTCACATATTTATAAATCAATTTGACCTAAAATAGATCTATGGAATTGAATTCAGTGTATTGACTTCTCCTTTTGAAGAAATGAGCATTCGAAAGCTCTTGTCACAGACGGTGATTTCCTGGTTTTGGCTGTATTAGGAGTGATTTCAAACGCCTCTGCGTTCTAAGGTTGATTTTTTTTGCTCAGATCTAAGAGCCAGTAGAATTTGATTTCTTTGTTAATTATTGTCTTGGGATAATATAAATAATTTTTTGAAATTTTAGATTTAGTCAAATGTGTTCAGAAGAATACATTAATTATTCATTCTCAAACTCTCATAGCAGTTTTTCATTGAACGGGTTTATACCCTTTTTTTTTTGGTTGTTCGCGGTTTGAAATAAACCAGTATTGCACCCAAAGTCCCGAAAGAGAGTTTTTTTCGTGAAATATCAACTTATAATAATGTAAAGGTCTCTTTATGTGTCAAGGTAACTGAATGTTTTCATCGTAAACAGTTAGGAGAAAACAAATATTGAAATTAATCTCAAATAATGAAATGAGTGTTTTGGTAACTCAAAGGATCTATTAAATTGATACTCCATGTACATGAATGAAAATTGAATTAATCATCGTTTAAACAATTTAAATATTTTTTCTATATCATACTGAGATTGTGCGCTCTTTATCATGATTAGGCATAAAATCGTAAGTGAAATAGCGACGAAAACATTGCAAAATACTAAATGAAATTATCCTAATATACTAATACAAACAATAGTTTTTTTAGATTCATAAATACTGATTGAATAAATTCTAAAATCCAGATCGAATTTAGTAGGGTAGCTGCTAATATGCTAGAATTGTAAATACAATGTGAGATGGATCATTATTTCACACATATATATATACTGCTTCTTTACAGTCAATAGTCTTCTTTTCGAGGTACTTTTTCTTTTAGATTTTACTTTGCCAAGATGATTTACCAAGCTTCCTTTGTATTTTTTATTAAAATTTATCCTTTTGAGTTACCTTTGTTTTGTTTTGTCTGCGGATTAAACCTCATACTACTCTTACTACTTTATTAGCAACATCTCATTGTAATAATTCTGTGAATTCCTTGGGAAAATACTATATGACTTCGAGAAGTTATTGAATTTTGTAATTTATTTTGAAGTCAGTTGAATGTATCACAAGCAAATTCTGTAAACAATCTATTTAAGCAGATATTTTGTCAAGTAAATCTTTAATGTTGAATAAGATGCTAATTATTAAGCGAATTTTGAGCAAAATTAAGCAGATCCCTTATCTTAATTGTTTCGAAATACCAATTTACGTTTTTAAATTCAAGTTGAAAATAGAATTTGAGATACGGAAATAGGTTCGAAAATACCAGGTTTGAAGAACTTTTTGAGATAACCAAATACCAATGCACTCAAAAACTAACAGATGAAAAACATGACGAACCTATTCTCTCTATGGAGTGAATTATGTAACAATTTTTGAATTAAGTTTGTGTGCTTTTGCATTCGCAAGCTTTGAGTTTGAATTTCGACGAAGAATTTGAAAAACTTTCTATCTCATGTTACGCATCCTCGAATTATATATCTCACCGATCACTCAAAAAATGGCATTTTTCATTCAAATCTCAAGCCTTTCTCGAAAATTTTCATTTTCATTTTCGTTCTAACAAATAGTTGATAAATATATAAGAATTATATTATTTTGTATTAGAGATTGGCAATAAATGAAATGTTAAGTCTTCTTGCGCTCTTTCTTAAATAGTTCATGCTATTCATGAGCAGTTTAATCCCCAAGTGAGAGGAAGCCTCGACGGTTCATCAGACTTGTCGATGCTTTTGAGTCAAAAGATCTTCGAATTTTTATCAGAAATCACATCACTTAATTAGGTTATAAATAAACTATCAGGCTAATCCGGTATCGGCCGACTCTTAAGTCATCTATTGGTTCCTGTTAGACACAAGAAGAAGAATATTGCTTCCCTCGTTGAAGGTTGACATAATTATATGTATGGATTAGCTAGTCGCAGCTTGTTTGCAAGGTTTTTTCTCTTTTTCGTAAAAGAATTTGAAAACTCACTAAATAGGGCGAACTTTAATGAGATTTATAATAAATAATTTCTTTTTAGCCAACTTACAACCAATGGTAGAACCCGAAAGAAGAAGAATAAAGATCTCTTTTAATGATAAGCAAATCAAAGAATAATTTCCCCGGATATTACCATAGGCGATCTTATTACACAAGCTAAAGACTGGTTCAAGCTTCAAGACGGAATAAGAAACCTAGTTTTAGAAGTTTAATGGGAGCGCTTTAGAACAAACAAAACTTGCTGCTGACTATTCCGATTTATTCACTCAACCCTGCGTACTTCGAGTTTCTTCTCAGCCCGATGTCTCACCTATTATAGTTTCCATCAATGACACTCCGGAAAAAAAACTAAGAGTTGAATTAAATATACCACTTTCAGAAGTCGCAATGTCAGTTCTGAATGGAGTAAATTCAGCCTATTTCATTCAAATCGATGGGAAAATGATAAGTCCTAAAACTTTATTGAGGGATTTGGAAGATATCGAGGCAATCATTATCGAAATATATACTAAAGAAATGACTTCCAGTCCTACTGTAGAGCCTATTTCTTTTAGTGTAGCTATTCAAGACAATCCTGAAGAGGACTACCTCGTCAATAAAAATTTGGCCCTCAAGGATATTTCTACCTGTATTCTTGGAATGAATGATTTAGATCCGGAGCTTTACCAACCAACAATTGATGGTGAAGTGATTGATTTATCCACGGTTTTGAAAAGCATCCCAGATCTCTCATCAGTAATTATTGAATTTCAGAGAACTAACGTGAATACAATCGAGAAAAAGACAGCTGTCATAAAAAATCAACCTGAAAATAAACAGTTGCAACCTGAAGAACATAAGGAATTGAAAGGCGAGCACAATGTTACTGTTCAGAGTAAACCTTCACTCACAATCGGATATAGGCAAAAAGTATTCAAGCTACCTCTCGAACAAGATTCCACCAAAAAAGATTTTCGGAACATTATTGAAGAGCTTACGGATATTCCAGCCCAAAAACAGCTAATAACGTAAGTCATGGATAATTAAGGAGGTTCTTGATTAATGTAAGCAAAAATTGGTTCCCACTGATATTGGCACTTTTTCTCCTGAAAAAGCCTCGCGAATCATCCTTAATCGAGGTCCAGGAATCACAAATTGTCAGCGCTCGTACCGTTTTTAGAAATTTGCTTTTTGGTCTGACAGTTTGTTTTCTCTTCATTCAAATCACGACAAGCCTAAAAAGTGAGGACAGCTCAATAAACTACGTTAATTATGAAAAGAGAATCATGATAAATCCACCACCATAGTGTTATCTAATGTGGACATTCGAGTAGAGTAAGTCTCTGTATATCTGGTTTATATTACCGTAAATCATTAATGACGATCCAAATATCATAAACCTTCCTTACCACCCAATGTTTTATCTCCGTGAACCTATCTCCCACGGAGGTAATAAGATATTGTGTTGTAGAGTGCTCGCGTTATGCTTTTCTCAAAAAGCTAATTAGAATAAAATGAAAACCATTTCTAGTATGAAGTTCTACTATTCGATTGGCTTTTCGAGCTGAATATTATTTTTAATAAAGACGCATTCTGTTGTTAGCAAAATTTGAAAATTAGAGCAATCATTAATTGCTGCTAGCCGCGGATGATTCAAGTTAATTATCTCACTTAAGGGGGTCTACAGTAGCACGATGTCGCATTCCGAAAATCTATCTGATTTGATTAATTTAGCAGAATGCAGTGAATATAAAGTACTCGTTTTTTAGAATTGATTGCATCAAAGAAATGTGCAAAGAGTTTTATGGCAAAACTGTATTAACTATAAATGACACAGCACTCTCGTCCGTATTTTATGAGATTATTCCCAACAAAGATTAGCTTATCAATATTAAAATGGCTCAAATTTCATTTAAGAAGAATTGTAAGTAGAACAAATTTGAAAGGAAAGTTTTTATTCTTGACAATTTTGGTAGTAAAATGTCAAAGACTGCAAAATTTATTTTTGAAACACTCTTGCATACGAGCATGATCGACAATGAAAATAGCATCTTAATCATAGCCGTCGTTGTTCAACTATTTTTATTCTGAAGTCATCAGCTAGCTGCAGAAGTGTCAGATCTTTATCCTACTATCCAACAAAAAACATAATTAATTCTGGCATTTCATACTTTTTCAAAAACTATCATAAATCAAAGATAAGAATTTAATTATGCAATCACAAAGAAGACTTTATGAAGAAAAATAAATTTCAGAAAATAACATTTGCGAGGCTATAAAATAACGTTAAAAAAACTCACTAATAATAATAGAAAGAACTCTACCGACTAGAACTTTGCACCTAGACCATCACCTTCGGAACCATTTGATGTTCCTTGTAATCTTTCTTTTCAAAATACGTCACTTGCTGAGAGATTCGACTCCTTTTTTGAGACCTGTTTCCTCTTACAGAAAAAGGCTCAACCAAATCCCTCAACGACGTGTAGATCAGCTTTCGCTCCTTCAAGATCTGCTTCTCAAACGCCTCAAGCTTCTGAATCTGGTCGTTAAAATGCTCAATTCCCAGTGTATTCTCAAGTTGTAACTCCATTGTTATCAGCATTTTCTCCTGCGTGCAAACTCCCTGATCATCATACAAATCAACCCAAAATTCGCCTCTGTTTCTGCTCGCTAAGTCAAAGACCACAGTTGCTGTGGACTCATTGTAACTCATCCGATTTTTCGGATCTTCATATTTTCTTAGCGACAACGTAAGCTTATCCTTCAGATTCGATATTTTAATATGGAAAGTATGTCCAAAACGCGGATTGAACTCTAACCCATCGTTTTTTACCTCCATAGTCTCGTATTTGCTCCCTTCATATTTCACAACTGCTGTGTAGCGATTATTCGGCGAGTATTTCCTCTCGTAATCATCATTTACGACCTCTCCTATTTCCAGATTGAGGTTATACTGCGTTCCTTCCAGAGGCACTCGGTAATTGGCTCCTTGAGCTTTCATATAACTGATTTGCTTATTCACAATGCGCATCTGATTCGAAATTTCGGCAAGTTTCCCGTTGATTTGCTCTGCTTTAGTCAGAAGCAAATATTCGGCTTTGATAAAGGTATAAACAAACTCCTGAACCTCCAAAACTTTCTCACTAGGCCTTTCAGGGTTCGGGTATTTAGGAACCTTTGAAAATAACCCGGTGGCTATCTCTCTGTCGAATTCGTTCACGCACAGAGAGTCCAACAGCCGCAAAAAATCTCTTTCGGGTAGATAATCAGTCATCTGGATGTCCATGCCGAGAAATAATTCCGAAATCGAATGGTATCGGCTATCGAAAAACGCCTCTTTGGAGTTCTTATCAGAGCTGCTGGCGCTGCTGAACTGCTCCATGCCTTCTGAATAAGAGTTTTGATAGTAGTCGTAGGCTTCGGTTTGCATTTAGATTTCTCAATGAATTTTTTATAAGGAAATTCGCAAATCCGCAATTAATTCTTCGAACGAAAAAAACGTATATTTCCTGAATCTAAAATAATATTTCATGGAGGATAATTTTTTCTGTTCGTCAGTTCATTGAAAAAATCTCACTATTTGCAGTTGGGTACTAAGAATAAGCAATGGGACTTAGATTGGACTTGTTGACCTGGATATTATTTTTCTAAGCCGCTTGCGAAAGTCATTTAGGAAAAGCTATACGTTATTAGTCCGGTACATCGCACTATCTCATATAAAAGGTAGATTAGTTTTGACAGGAACAAATAAAAAGCAAAAACTCTAATTAAAAAATGCAAAAATATAAAAATGTTATTAGCTCTTTTATTGGTTCACTACTATTCCTAATTTATCTTTCTCATTATTGAAGTTCCCTTGTAAAAATGAAATTCCAAGTTACTAAATTTCATGCAAAAATATGAACAATATAGATTCCAAACCATCTCTCAAATTGAACAAACAAATTATCATGTATTCTCAGTAAAACTTAATATGAATTATATGTATATTGAATTTCATGCAGTAAATCATAGTCAAAGCGAAAAAATGCTTATCTATCTCTCTATGTATGGCCAAATTGCTAGAATAACATAAGGAAGTTGTGTACATTTTCTGAGTTGATTTTTACTCTTAGGGAATTAGTGCAACTTCAGTTTCTTAAACTTTTTATGGATCTTCCTCTTGATCTCTTCTGCATCGGGATCCTCCAAGTCCAAGTCCTTTAACTTCTTTTTCAGCTTGACTCGTGTTGTCATCGCGAGAGCCATATACTCTTCTCTCTCCAACTTAGTCAACCCATGCCATCTATCTGCAACAACACGATTCAAATGCGCGTCTTCTATCTCTTTATCCTCTTCGACGCTCTCGTTATCATTTATCTCATTATGGAAGATCAAATAGCCAGTCACTCTCCGGTTAATCCAGTCATAAATCGTTTTAGGAGCTCTCTCTGATTTCTCCGGAACAAGTGACTGAGGACTGTTTCCTTCGGTCGCACGGTACGCGGTTTCTTCCTCATGAAGTTCATCGAACGGCCGATGTTTGAGGTCTTCGTCCATGATATCCATTCCCTTTTTTCCTTCATCTTCATATCCGAATTCCTCGCCACCCTGTCCCCATTCTTCAGCGACTGGCTCTCGATAGTACCTAACACTCGGGGTCTGAGTGCCAACATCGACTGCATAAGTGAACAATCCCTCTTGGGACTGAGTGTCTTGTCCGAAATAGATGGGTGGAGTATTTATCCCTTCAGATGCAGCAGTTTTTTTGCCTTCTGTTCTTAGAACCTTCTCGAGAGTTTGGTTTAGTTGCAAATCGAGGTGTCCTGGTAGCGTTTGCAAGCTCTTGTCCAGCATCTCTATTGATTCAATCCTTCTTCGTATATCTTCTAGTTTGGAAGTATCGATCCTACACCTTCTCATTGCATTAATTCGAGACTTGAAGTTAGTTACACAACTGAAAAGCTCTTGGAGATGCAGACTCTCAACCATGGGATTTGTGAAGGTGTTTCGAAGATGTAATGCCTTCAGAAATCTCTCATAATCTTTAATGTCCTCCATACGCTGTATCGTACTGACAATATCGACCAGAGTCGCTCCGGTGAGGCTGTCTATCAGCTCGTGCTCTTTCATGAAGTCCTTGAACATGAGAACCAGCTCTTCCTCCCGCTTTCTCAGGTCATGAGATTGCTTTTCGAAGATTTGCTGGAATTGGAACCGAAGCTCCTCAAGACTTTCTTTAATACTCTCAATCTCTCTGTCGAGCTTACGCATTTGGGTTTTTATATGCTCGTCGAAAGCCTCGACATGATCTTTGGATGTGAACTCAGAAAATCTTTTTTCCAGCTTCTCTTTCATGGCATCTGTGCGGATGTTCGCTACGCTTGGCGAGGCTGCTTTGTTGATTATGTCGTGGATCGGAACGACTTGCTCTGCCCTGACCTGCTTTTGGATTTTGGGGTCAATAAGGCATTTGACACACATGAGGGATGGTTGAAAGCCCTCTTTCGTACAAAGCGCCTCAATCTTGCAACTTGGGTGTGTTGGGCAATAGAAAGGTTCAAAGGGACGGTTGCCTTCAGTTTGAACAGCCGTGCCATCAAAGTTAAGGTTTTGGATGTCAGCCACTATCATTTGTCCTTGCTTCTAGAATATCAGATTTATTTTAGTTCTAATAACTATGTAGCAGGCGTTAAAGTAGGATTTATATAGTAACCTTAATCGAAGAATCAACAAAATTAGAAGTTCTCTATTTTTTGAAGTAAATCTGAGGCGTTAACCCAGTAAATATTTGTTTAGTCTCGGTTTTTTTTTTGGATGACTGATATCGTGACTAAGGCATATGCAATTTCGCGTTTTTTCTAGCAGGATGGTCTCATTAGATCCTTAGATGAGAAATTTTAGCCTTATTTCATAAAAAAATTCAATGGCTGAATCGAATGCCTATCAATGATCATGAGAAAAAAAATTGGCTTAAACATACATTGAACATCTAGGGTGCCTCGTTATGAGCCGCTAAAGGGCTTCATTATCAATCACAATCTTCTTAGATTGTCCTCAAACGCTAATACTTAAAAAAAGAGAGTGGATTGTTGGAACAAGAGCTATGATTCAATTGTTCTACTGAAAGAGCAACCCATAAAATAGCATTTGTGATTCTTCATTGTTAAGAGAAAAATACAAACGCTCACACAAAAATTTGCAACTAACATTAACACTATATTCTAATTCTATTATTGAAACAGAAAAGAGCCTGTGGTTTCGCTCTTGACAGAGAGTTAGTCCGCTAATAACTTCTCAACGAGTCTATATTCTTTCTCCGCTTCAATTCTCTCGTTCAAAGCCTCCAATTTCTTCCAGTGGAGCGCTCGATCTCTATTTTCAATATTTTCTTTCTCCTAATCAATTCATTAAAACACATCACTTCTTTCAGCTCAATTAAAGATAAGAACCTGCTGCTGAAGCGCAATTTGATGCTGTCTCTTCTTGAATATCCTGTCTATTTGCATCTTCTCTAGCCTGGCTTCAAGGATCTTCTGCCTTTCTATCCTCTTATCCAACTCAAATTCAGCTTTATTATAATGTTGCAGCAGCTAAATCCAAGAGAATAAGTTAAATGTAATGAAGCCTAGCGCTCTTTACATTCTGTTCGAGCTCATGGTACAAGTAATCTTCTTCAATTTCCTTCTTCAATGCCTGCTCTGTCTTTCGAAATTCCTGCCTTTCTTGATG
>ENA-UOTX01001191-UOTX01001191.1-compost-metagenome-genome-assembly--contig:-NODE-1191-length-21271-cov-18.239407_pt1 | contig 21271 bp, 18 predicted proteins | sample MGYA00238143_ERZ746982 | MGnify/ENA primary metagenome ERZ746982 (study PRJEB28758, sample SAMN06268862) | compost metagenome | isolation source: single cell | place: USA: California, Emeryville, Joint... | reverse complement strand
AACCCATGCCAATTGGTTAATACGAAGCAGAATATCTTTGTTCAGGACAGCGTGATGAGCAAAATAATCAAAATTATCAGTACATTCCACAAAGAGATCAAATCTCTTATTGAGCATTTGAATTCGAAGGCTGCGTTGCTAAGTCAGGTAAACCGCAAGTCTGAAAACAGCGAGATGAATCTCGAAGAAGATGAAGCTGCCTTCGATTTTATCATTGATTTGGACTCGATTTCACTGGATTTCGTTTATTTCACCCTTGATTTGCTAGAGTATTACAAACTTTATAAGCTATGTATCTTTGTCTGCAACCGCTACAACCTTTCGAAGCGGATTGGAAGGTATGTTGTGAACGTGGCTAATAAATATTCGAACTTCCTAACCGAGGATATGAGTATTGATTCCACGAATATCCTCAACCCATGGTTCCGCCAGGCTCAGTTGGAGAAAGCTTTCATCGCAAATACTGCGTTACACACTGTGCTTGAAAATATCAACCCGATCCTCCTCAATCAAAAGAAGAAGGGCGAGGTCTTAGACCAGAGAAACAGCCTTGGTTATGAATGCTTTCAGAAGCTTATCTCATTAGGTTTCTGGAAAAAATGCCTTTTCATCATGGATTATGATAATTCCTTGGCTTTAGCCGCAGCGTTCTCCAGTTTTAAGAACTACAAGATGATCTTCCTACAAGGCAACCCAGAATATAACACAAACCCTGATACCCTCGAAAAAGAGCTTGAAAAACAGGATTTTAATTATATTCCCTTCAAGATTCCAAGAGACGCGTATGAGATCAACTATGCTTGCATGTGCCTTGATGCCGTGATGTGGGATCTGACCGAGAAGATGCCATGGATTCTAAACAAGCAATACGTTACTCTCAACCACTTAGCGCCTGCCAACAAGATCAGCATCCCAAGCTTCCCGAGCTATTTCAAATTCAATGAGACATTTTGGCGCTTCATTTTTGATCGCAGTGACAGCAACGCCAAACTATTAGCCGCGGCTCTCGAAGAAGCATTGATACCACTTGCGAAGATCTTCAAAGGGACTTTTTCCGAGAAAAGCATGACTGAGGTGCTAATTTACGATCTAACGACATTCTTCATGCTGATTTACCTGTACGCCCAGTTTATTCCAGCTGTCAATGATATCATCAACAATCTGCACTTCGAATCACTGCTCACGTACATAGATGTGCTGCGACACTTGGCTCAGTTCACAGCTAACTCACTTCCTCTGACAAAATATTCGGGTGTTATCCTCAGCGCTATCCTGAACCCATTAAGGTATTCATTATTTTGATTCTTTTACCACTAATTCTTAAACTTTCAATAACTATAGATTGAGAACTATTCAAAAGGTCCCAGTACTTGAGTATTTCAGCCAAGGGTACATCATCGCTCACGTTAGCAGCATCATGTTGGTCGAGCTGATGCCAGCCGATAAATCCCGCGCTTCGATGCCACAAGGCTACTTTATCGATATTGAAGGAGCGTTTGTTCTCTGCAAATTGAGACCGCTACTCAGATCCATTCACACGAAGCTGAACGCTTCGTTGAGAATGCTCATCTGCATTCAAATGAAAAACACACTGAAGAATAACCAATTTGACTTGATGCTTAAAAAAGAAGCATCGTGCAGTTATTTCAAATTTTATCGAACGGACACGCAAATTGAAAAGGATTTAAGGACCCTAGTGATTGTCCTTGCTTTGGCTGAGAAATATATCAAGTCGCAGCAATTCAGTCGAGGCGCTTTAGAAAGCGGGATAAGAAGAGAGGTCGCTCCAAAAGCAGTTCCAAAAATCGATAAATCTGATGTGAGATCATTGAAGATGGATGTGCAGATTAGCGGGTTAGGTGAGTTAAGCGAGGACGACGATTTGAATTGGTTCTTGCTGTTGAAAAAGAAAGCGCTGAGATTGATGTTGTATTACAGCATTTGCAGTCTGGGGAGCAAGAATAGTAGTCAATCATTCAATCTTCTATTGAAAGAAGGCTTGCTCTCTAATCTGCAGCCCAGCATCAAATATATGTTCAAAGAACGCTACATGAACTTAAATCTGATGGGACTCTATAATTACGCAGGTTTTGGCGATATATTTAATGAAACGGCTAGAGCTCAGAAGAAAATACCAACCCAAAGTAACTATACATAAGATAATTAGAACATATGAGCTTATCATGCTAATTTGTATAGAACTCTTTATTGAAGACCTGCACTATGTTATCGATGCCTTTGCGTACCTTAAAAGCGATTGCACTGAAGACTACCTTCATAATCTATTTGAATTCCTTTCGAAGGCGTCGAAGTTCCTCACTTTACAGCTGAAAGTAAGCTGTTGTACCCCTTTTTTTGGTTTTTTAACAATGGGTTTACTTCAGGAATTTCTCTTGACCCAGGCAGCAGCGATCCTCCTACTCGCCACCAACCCCGACAAAAAGACTTTTTGCTTTAGCTCCTCGCTGTTAAAATGCCTGTCTGGCCTCCAAGGAAATGAATCAGGCGAGCGGTTCGACAATGGATTACTCAAAGAGTACACATTGCACAGGAATTTCAATCCTATCGAAAGCGCTGCTGAACAGTTATACGAATGCGTGTATTGGATTAACAATACTTTGAAGAAATTGAACGCAGCGTTTGCATCTGAATCGAAGGAGACGCTTAAACTATTTTCAACGCAAGTATACGTCATTCTCCTGAATATTGTCGTGAACATCGATCCGGATCTCCTCAATGAAGACATCGTTTCTGAAATCAGCGCTTCATTAGAACAGCTGGAGACCGCTAAGCTTGCGACGCTTAAAGAATCATATACCCTTTGTGATTTGATTGGACAAGAGTTAAATGAATACGTGCTGTTCCAGAAGGAATTTAATGCTCTAAGCGAACAGCATAAGCTGAGATACCTTCCTTTTGCTGAGGAGAGATTCCATATCGTGAACTACGAGGGTAAGGACCTCACAGACTCGAATTATGAAGAGAGCGAGAAGCTATGGCTGAAAGAGCAGGCGAGGACTGCAACGAAAATCAGCGCAGTCGGAAAGATTAAAACTCAGTTAAAGGTCATTCGGCTAAGTAGGCCTGGACTGAAAATTAGATTTACTCCAACCACTCAGGCGTATCTATACTATACGTTCAGCTCGATGCTGAGCAAAAAATACTTCTATCAGCAGTTGCTACCAGCGATTAATACAAATCACAACATTTTTGGGTTGTTCCCTCAGATCGATGAGTTTATTACTGACGTGATAAATGTGCTCTTTACAACGAAGGTTGAAAGTCCCATTGATTTCCATTATTTGGCAGGACAACTGACGAGTATTCTAAAATTAAATGATGAATACTGTAGGTTCTTGCAAGAGGTGGTGAAGGGGAAGATGTTGGGAGATGTTGTAGATGAGAGGTTTTTGAAGTATAAGATAACAGTGTGTGAGATAACAGACTCGTTTTCGTCGTGGAAGCAGAATAATGTGAAGGAAATACAGGGACCACACGCGAGTTTCGTTCCTAAGAATAAGAAGAAAGGAATGTTCGCATTCAAGTGGGGAAGTAAGAAAAAGTAAGGGAATGCTCGCTTCGGTGCAGCAAATTAGGAAAGCTAGTGCATAACTTTCTCACATAAGAGAGAGAGACTTTGAAAGTAACAGAATGATTTACAAGCTATTCTAAACAGAAGTGATTGAATTACCTATGAATGGAATTTACTTTTACAGGGTATAACCAATATATCCTATTATCTCTAAAATATCGTTAATTAAGATAGAGCTGATTAATTGAAACGCATTTTAAAAAAACAATAGCAGAAACCAATATAATTCTTTAAGCAAGCAAGAGTTTAGCAATGCAATTCATACAAGTTTCCGATCGAATTATGAGATTTATTATTCAAATTTTTTATGAATTTGCCCTGAGGTGTAGAAACCCGAATACACAATGTTTTAAACACTAAGAGATAGCGAAATTAAGAAAATAGCAATCAAATTTAGTTATTTTTATTTTTATTGTTTTACAACACTGATGTTGATCCTCAAGTCAACGAGAAATTTGACCCTCTCTATTATAATGTTATTCCCGACATGGAAATCCCAGTACATTCGTCTTTTTTTAAATTCTCCTTTCCATTTTTTTGAAGAGTCGAAACTGACAAGAAGAGTTCCTTCAGCTTACTCCAATATCGATTCCCGCTCAACGCCGTCGCTCCCTCTTCACTGATAGTATTCCATAATAAGTCAAGACTTACTAGATTCGTCCACGTGTTATTCTTGCTTAACTCTACTGCTCCCTGGTCATTTATCACATTCGTTGACAAATCCAATGTCGTCAGCTGAATCCATATTTTATTCTCGCGTAACGCTGCCACTCCATTCGCCCCGATGATATTGTACAACTTGAGTGTCGTCAGGTTCTTCCATGAACTATTTTTGCTTAGCCAAGCTGCTCCTTTATCATAAATATAGTTCCTTGATAAGTCGAGAGTAGCAAGATTTGTCCACAGTTTATTTCTACTTAACGCTCTTGCCCCTCTATCTCCTAACAGATTGGACGATAAACCGAGTTTTGTCAGATTCTTCCAACAAATGGACTTGCTGAACTCTCTTGCTCCTTTCGGACCGATTTTATTTGACGATAAATTGAGTTTTTGAAGATTTACGAACAGATTACACAGACCAAACACCGCGACTCCCTGGTAAGAGATCCCATTATTCGAAAGGTCGATGTCCGTAAGCCTTGTCCACGAACTAGGGTTGCGGAAGAGCTCTCCTCCATCAGTAGCACGAAGATTAAAAGACGCATCGAGACTTGTGTGACTCTTGCTTCGTTCCGACAGTTCCGTCTTATCGATAACGGTTTCCTTCAATGGCTCAAATGGCACCGCTCCCTTGTCCTTGATATTATTCAATGATAATTTGAGTACAGAGAGGTTAATCCATGACGTGTTTTTTGTCAATGCCCTCATTCCTTCGTCTCTGATGTCATTGCTCCTCAAATCGAAATTTCTGAGGCTTACCCACGAACTATTCTCGCTCAATGCTCTCGCCCCCACAACCCCGAGATTGTTATATGACAAATCAAGCGTCTCGAGTTTACTCCAAGAGGTATTGTTGCTTAGTACCATGGCGCCCTCTTCACCTATATTGTTCCTTGACAACTAGAGCTCTTTAAGAACGGGCCAACTGAGTAGTTTCGCGCCCAATGATGGTTATTTTACTCGAATTTAAGACTAGGTATTCAAGTTTTGGAATTGTAGCCTCTGATAGAGCGTCTACGCCAACGTCTCCAATTTCTGTCTTTGTAGATTCAAATTTTTCACTTTCGCTCTTCCATTTCGACTTTCAAGATTTATTTCGCTACTGATGAGGTTCTTTCGAAATTGACCCACCCATTTTTGGATTTGATCAAATCTCTCTCTCGTGATCCACGTTGCACTGTTGTAAGCGTCTACTCCATCTCTTCCCAAAACATGGACTCCGATAACATAATACTCGTTAGTGCCTTTTTCTTGGTAAAAAACTCCTCTGCCGCTCTGTCCGCCCGTTGTTAAGATGTCTCGGTAGCCGATATGAAACTCACCATTCTTACCATCATCAAAAAACCAGTTTGTGCCTTTTGCGCCCCACATCTGATGCCGTCCTTCTCCTGAAAGAAAGAGTGATTCATTTCTTTCGTCCAAAGTCCGGACGTATCCTGGATACCCAATGACGTGAAGCTCTTTTCTTTTAAGCTGATCCTTTTCAGCGACGTGCAAGCCAAAATACCCCGCGTAACTACCTGGATTGCCATCAACCACCACCAATGCGTAATCTTCTTGCTTCCAGGTCTCTAGGTACTTATCGGGAACGTATGACTCGATAACATTGAATTTTCCGAATGGTATTGCTTCCTCGTTAATCCCAGGAATAAAGACAATGTTTGCGTATTTTTCTTTCGTGCCGTCGTAATCGGAAACATTATGAGCCGCAGTTAGCACGAGATCTGATCCAATCAGTATTCCTGTGCCTGTTTTGTAGAAACCATTTCCGAGATCCACTCTCACGATCCCGTGGACGCTGTAGGGAAAGGAAGAGATGTCTTCGTATCGAGTACGAGTCTCTTCGAGAAATTCTTTGATTACCTGAAAATCATTTTCTCTGATGGGATCGGATTTAAAACTGCAGGATGGAAACGTTTGTCTTCGGTCTCTCTTGCTCGGGTCCGGTTGGTAGCATAGAGTTATGATCTGAGATCTTGAACTCGTGATAACGACCAATCAAGACTTTTCCTCAGCGATTTTTTGCAGTGTTTCGGAATTTTTTTGATCTGGTTTCAATTTGATGATGTGCTTGGCTTGATCCTTCTGCTCTTCTAATTCATGCTTTTCTTCCTCTAAGATGAGGTCTTTGACCTTGCTCTTAGCAAGCTCTTTTGAGGTTGTGTCTCGTTGCTTTGAGTTTGTTTCTCCTATGAAAGCTTCCACCGTCAGAAACGAATTTTATTTCAATCTTTCGAAAATCCTGAGATTGAAATAGTGATCTTGATTCCTCCTAGAAATTCAGATTTGATTTGATATTAATTCATCAAAGGCAGACGCACTAAGGAGGACTTCTCAGCTCATTTTGATGGCATGCTGGCAAAGATCATGAATAATTGCGAGAGTGATCATGATTTCTAGTCATTTGAGTAAATAGTGGCTTATTTATCGATATAACGACATTTTAATCATTACTATCGTTATAAGGTCCTATAGAAAAAAGAAGAATACACGAATCAAAAAAAACCAAAATAAAAAATTATTCATTTATCTGCTTTGGCGAGCCATACTTCATAATATGAATACTTCCTTCTAAATAATGTGGTTCTAGACTCGTAACTCTCACCGAAGGATCTCTGCCAGATTTTTCTTTTTTGTTCAACGACGGGTTCCTTGTGCTGCGAGATTCAACCGGTTTGATGTTATACGCTTTACTCAGCTCATTTATCCTCCGTTTGTTTCCATCCATCATCGGTGATAATTCAAGAGAATTTTTGATTATTGGCGGCAGTCGTGCTATTCGCGCATCGCCTTCTCCCTCAGCCAGCTTTGGTTTTTGTTTCAAATACTCGATTTGCTCTTTTATTTGGTTTTCAGGAACCACCAACTTCCTGCTCGCGGGAGGGTACTGATACTTTGAAAGCTCTTTCTGTAGACGCTTCGCGTTTTTGATTCCATAAATCTGCTGAATGTATGTTTGTTTTTCCAAGCTTGCCTTTTTCGCAGCGTCACCAGGTATGAAAGAAACATCGCCTCTTTCTTCGAGGTTTCCGTAATAATCAAGGTGAGATCTTTTAGGTTTTGGGCTCGGATGCAATATGTCGCGCTCGAGTCGCTTAATCTCACTTGAGTAACTAGATTCAGTTTTTTCTCGTGAATTTTGGTAATCCCGGACTCCAACCACCACGCTCCTCTCTTTTTCTCTTCCCCGTCGCTCTCTTTCCAATTCTTTAATTTTCTGCTCTCGTAGACGCCGTTGGTACTCGAGAACCAGATTATCCTTTTCAATGCTTTCGGAGAGTTGCGGATTGACTTGCTTAATGTTCTGCTTAGGACGTCCGTAGCCTCCTTGGAGATACAAGTCATCCTTTTTGCCCTTTATCGGTAATAAAACAGGAACATTATGCTTTCGAGACGAAGAATCTACGCTTTCGGAGACTTTAACACCTTCTATTTTTACCAATCCACCCTGTTTTCGCTTGGTGGAGAAATCGTCGTAGCTTACTAAAACTGGATTCGTTTTTTCTTTGGCGGAATTCAAGGTTTTTTCTTGAAGGTAGGTAGCTTTTGGGAGCCGTTCGGTGAGGTAATGCAGATTTTTTGGAAACCGAATTGTGCTTAATAAAATATTATTCGCGGGTTCTCCGCCTCGTGATAAAGGCTTCTCAGCTAATCTTTTCGCTATTGCAGGCAATTTCAGTATCTTATCTGGAAAATGAAGCGAAAAAGCGTCAATTATTGGTAAAAAGAGCTCGAATTATTTACCACATGAAGGCCTTAATTGCGGAGTGACCTGCAAAAGTGCTCGGATAACGTTGTTAAGGTCTTGGGAGTAATGAGATGGTATCTTTGGGTACATCCCTACGAATAAGCATCATCAGCTAAGAGTCAACTATTGAATTTTGTTGGTATGACTTACCTTTTACGACTTTTTTGAACAAACCTTCCATGTCCTGAGCTTGAAAAGGTGGCTTGAGTGTTGTCATTTCATAGAGCACACATCCTAAGGACCAAATATCTGATTTTTGATCATAGGGCTGGTCTTTCCACACCTCTGGGCTATGTAAAATAGGAAGAGAGTAGATTCACAGTTATTAGACATTCCAAAACCGAGCTTTACCTCGCATAATAAGGCGTTCCAGTCTGTGTATACAAAAGTCCTTTCTTAGCGACTTTAGACACATTCATATCACCAAGTTTAACAGTTCCATCTTTATTTAAGAAAACATTTGCACTCTAATCCACATTCGTTTCGTTTTTCATTAATAATCAGCTTGCTCAACACGTTACCTTTAGATCTCTGTGGTATATTTTTCATATCATGCAAGGATTTCAAGCCTTTGACCACCTTCAGTTTTCCAGTGTTTTAATATTTTTGCAACTGCTACGCTTACTTGAATAAATATGCTCCATATCTCCTCCTCCTCAAACAAAAACCCTCTTTTCTGGTGCCCAGTTATCTTTTGGAAAAGATCTCCATTGTCAGCGTACTCCATTACAATGCTTTGGGATTTAAAAAAGAGGATGAGCTAAGCTTTTCACGCAAATATAACCATAATGAATTGGATGACTCCTCAAGAAAAGCCTCTTTGAAAGCGCAGAGGTTCGGGTGCTTGCAAGAAGCAAGGATCCTGATTTCATTCAACGCATTCTGCTTTTCTTTATCTGATAGATTCATCAATTTCACTCGCTTCAGTGCATATTCTGTGTTATCGGCTATTCTTTTGACTTTGTAAACAGTGCTATATGCGCCATCACCTTGATACGGACATGAAGTTAATGATGGTATAGAGAACCAGGTAGATTACCGAGCTTCGTGATTATTTGAAAGTCTTTGATTGACATTAAGCGAAGTGTGATTGCTTGTAGTAGTTTTTAAAGCGTAATAAATTTATGGTACTTATAATGCAAGTTAGTTTTATTGCTTTTGGTACATAAGCATACTGAATCGGCTCGCTTCTAAAAGCCTGATGTGAATCTAATACTCAAAATATTAACAGCTTCTTTCATCTTTCTTTGAATCCGAGACTGTACCTAATTCTGTACCGAGATTGAAATAGTTGAGTATCTGCATGGTAAGAAAAAGTGATTAGAAATTCATATTTATGAAGTGAAGTCAAAAGGGTCAAGGGATGGTCTTCTTGTTCCGAGATAGGCGAGAAATTGAAATGAGAAGGTATTTGAACTTCGGCGAGCCAGCAAACGCGATACATGTTAGGAAATAAAATTTTTTTCTGATAGCTTTTGTGACAAGAAAGAACTCAGCTTGATCTATATGTCATATTATACTCAAGCCTTCGAATTTCCAGACCATTTTACATACATTTGAGAGATCTCTGACAAGAAAAAGAAAACTTTCGCTATGACGATCAAGCCCAGAGAAACATGGAACCAACCAAAAAAGTGGTATCTCCTCATCTGCACATATGAAACAGCTATAGCTTCCCTTTTAGAAACCAAAGTCTCAATCATAGAAATGATTATCCATGCTTTTCTGCATGATCACTGTTAATAAATCCATATATAGTCCAAATTATTTTTGACTTTGCTAAGCGTCACCCTTCTCCTGCTCATTTCAGGAATTGTGTTAAAATCACCACGTATCATGGGCTGAAAAGCAAACAACTTTTAAAATAACATCGATCCGAAAAACTATCCATTCTCAGTTGTCATAATCTAATTTCAGCTAACTCAAGTTTTATGGTCTAACAATCATTTTTTTCCAATAGAAATACCGATTCCTGTATGAATAACAAAAAATCGTTCATTTAATGGTTCTTACAACTCTATTGAACAACAATGGCGATTTTGCTTTCGGTTGCGCTTTGTCTAACCCCTTCAAAGTTCTATTCACCAACAAACTCTTTTAAAACTCAACGAATTAATAAGCGAATCAATTTTTTGATTAGACACTGCAAAAATTAATAAATCAAAGTGGCAATAAACAGTATAAATTTTTGGTCACAATGAAAAAGTTCGAAGACCTGGTACAAGAGACTCAGCTCTACACGGATACGCTCTTCGAGGATTCCAGTAAAGCACTCACTTATTTTCTCCTTTGATTTAATGAATCTTAACAAAAGGCGAGGTTACTGCCATCGCAATCTCCAAAGACATGAAATACCTCGCTACAGGCTCCAAGGACAGCTGTATTACGCTCTACGATCTTGAAACTCGCAGATTGTACTTCAAGTTCAAGAACTATCATACCGGTACCCTGAAATACCATCTGTTTCAATAACAGTTCGAAAAGGAAAAATTAATTGTCTCTTATTTTACGGGAAGTCGAATAGATTGCTTTCTTGTGCAGAGGATACGAGAATCTGCTCTTTTGATGTTCAAACGCGCAGTTTAGTGCATGTTTTCGAAGATTATCACTACGGTAGCGGCTACGACAAATATTCATTATTTATTGAGGAAATAGGGGTGATCAACTCTATTGCTATGTCAAAGAAGCGAATATATCTTGCTTCAGGAAGTGCGGATTGCAGCGTGAAAGTATACAATCTCCAAGACGATAGACTTAACTGCTGGTTTTCTGGTGTGCACAAACGTAAAGCATTAATATAAGACGATTGATGGTCATTCTCTTCACTTAGTGCCTGTTCTCGATATCTGCTTTCATCCGGAGAGGCGATTCTTGATTACTGCTTCAGAAGACCGTTGTGTGAAGATATTAGATATTGAAAGAAGCAGAGAAAACACCGCATTTGTGAATTTGCATGAAGGTGAGAAGAATAATCTTTGAAAGTTCTAATTAATTGAACTTATATTTATCCTTGTTAGGAGCTGTAACCAAAGTGAAGTGCACAAGCGATGGAAAGAGAATAATTAGCTGCTCCGTTGACCGTTCAATTAAAATCATTGATTTCGAGAATCGAGAACTGCATTACGCCTTTGAAAATGCACATGATCGTAAATTTCCCCTGCTATTGTTAGATTTACAAGACTAATTTTTTTAAAATTCTACTAGGTCCGATCACGTCAATTTTCGTTTCATCAACCAATCAGTTCATTGTCTCTGTCGGCGAGGATAAAAACCTTAAGGTTTTTAGTATGTCGAACAAAAACTTCATTGTTGGCCTCGAGAACGTCCATTCCGGTACCCACTACACATCAGTTATGTACGCTAATAAATTTAAAACCATCTTACTAGAGAGAATTAATGGAGTGGCAATAACGTCGGATGATCAGGAGATTTTCTCCTGCTCACAAGACCACAGAGTCAAAAGAATTTCATTAAGAAATAAAAATAACTATTTCGAGATAAATGATACTGCTGAAGGTTGATACTTCTCTCGAGACCAGAAATTTTGATTGATATTTCGCTTAGGAGCTACAACGTGCCTGGAAATAAGTACTAATGGTCGTTATCTTTTCACTGGAGGAGAGGATTGCACAGTCAGGATCTTTGACACCCAGAAGCAAGAAATGGTCCGATCTATCGTGCAGGAATCAACAGGTAGATATATTTTCTCAAGCAGCAGTTTTAACCGGGAAAATATGACTAGAAGGGGCAATTACAGCGCTAGCGCTGAGTTCGAACGAAAATTATTTACTTGCTGCGTATTTGAACCGAACGATCAAAATTTTTGATATTGAGAGGCAGACTCTGATGGGAACGATACTAAATGCCCATGATGGTATAGCTCTTTGGAAAACTGATGCTACAATAAACCACGTTTTTAAGATATGATTTGTGCCCTCGCTATCAGCGCAGACTCCAAGTATATTGTCACGAGTTCTAAGGACTACTCGATTCGCGTGTTTGATTTCTTCACAAGGGAGCTCACTTGTAAATTTGTTGGAGTTCATGATGGTAATTTTCCTCTTTGTTCTTCTCGAGGCTTATGGCCAATATTCAATTGTTGAAATAGATGATATAAACTCAATCTGCTTAAGCAAGAGTGGAAGATTCGTTATCTCAGGCTCCTCTGATAAATCGATAAAGATTCATGAAATCCCAACGCAGGCGCAAATTTGCAATTTTGAATACGCTCATAACCGTATAAACACCTCGCCTTCCGTTTACTTTATCCAGATTATTTCATAGACTATATTCACTCGGTTGCCATATCTCATGATGACAGTTTAATTGCCTCAGGATCATCAGACAAGAGTGTAGCTTTGTTCGATATCGCTAAAAAGCACAAAATCCATGTTTTTGAAGGTGCACATAGAAGTAACTGAAGCTAATTAGACTCGTTTATAACCTTTCTTTCAGGTGTGGTGCTCTCAGTCACGTTCTCAGCTGACAAACGATTTATCGCTTCTTCATCGATGGATTGCTCGATCAATGTCTACGACGTGCTGAACCTCTTGATAATCTATCGGATTCCCAAGGCTCATAAAGGTAGCTCAAAGCTTCTTACCCATTTCTAATTCCCTCGAAGGCCCAATAAACTGCGTCCGGATTTCTCTTGCGCTAGGCCGAATGATATCGGTTTCTGAGGACCAAAAGATCAAATTTTTCAATTTCCCATTCAGCGATCCCAACAAACTCTCAATAGTTGACCCTTATAGCGTCAAGGGACTTTCGATCTTCGAATTTATGCGCTTTCAGAAATTCTGGGAGTATCATGCCGACTCCAGACGAATCAAGCTGCTTCATGAATGCAAAAGAACCAAAATCTATCCACACGGATACAACATCTTGCATATCCTCTGCATGAGACAGCCCACAATCGCGCTCCTCAAACGCGCCATTAAGATGAGAATCCCTTTTGCCACCTCAGTCGAGGGGAAAACCCCTCTTCATTTCCTACTCCAATCAAAGGACCTTTACCTCATCAACTATCTCTTCAAAAAATCATATAATGTCTTCGAGGATATCCGAGACCATAACTTCGAAGCCTTAAAGGACGTCTTCATTGATATCATCAAAACAAGCAGCCCAAACATGGAGTCTTTCCTCTACTATTGCTTCGATAAGCCTGAAACGCCAGGAGACACACCCCTGCCTCGTTTCGGAGTACCAGTGGTCCCGAGGCAACATTTCAGGGCGTTTGACTCGAGATTTATCATGCAGAATCAAATTGATCAAATAATCAAGCCGGCGAACGTCCCGCTCATCCTCCACGCTTCGAAGATCCCTCTCAACCACCATTTATTTGCGAAAAAGCATTATAACTTGCTGCTTGCATTGCATGAATGCCAGAACTTGGAAATTTTTCGCACGCGAATCATCAGCACGCTGGTCGAGTACGACTGGCATCGCTGCTATCCGTGGGCTTTTCTGATTTCTATGAATTATTTCATTTTTATCGCTCTCATGTCAGTCCATGCGCTGGGTGTTCTCGATGAAGAACCGATGGATTACATTATATTGATATACTCTTGCTTCTTCCTGCTATACGAGGCAGCCCAGGCGATTATTTCCCCAAAAATGTATTTCAAGGTCATTTGGAACTACATGGACATTGCGAGGATGTTGCTGCTTTTGATCTACCTAATTGGTATTTGGTCAGAAGACAACCAGCAATCGTACGGTATGAAAGGCGTTCTGGCTTTCTTTCTACTGTTTGGGTACATCAAAGCAATCGGTTACCTCAGAGTCATCAATAAATTAAGTAATTTCTTGAATTTTTTCACTTCAATAATTGTTGTTTTAAGGACTGCAAGCGAAATTCTTGGTAGAGGCTGTGAAAGACACATCAGGGTTGATTTTCCTGGCAGCGATAATGCAGTTGTGCTTTACTCTAATCTTCAGTATGCATAATCTCCATCCCACGTTGGGAGATACATTTATTTGGGCCTACGTTGGCGTTTTCGGCGTCTTTGACACATCGAACTTTGGAAGTGTTGAGTATGTCATCTTTGTGCTGATGGTGTACGTAGAAACCGTTATTTTCTTAAATGTGACGATCGGAGCGCTTATGCATTCTCAGGCACGAGTGTTGGACGGGCTCTCTGCCACCGACCCTCAAGAAAAGAACGCTATTGTCATCGAGATTATCCAAGTTCGGCTAATTTTCCACGTTTTTATGAAGTTCCTGCGAAAATGCTGCCAAAAATGCTGTCTAAGGTCCTCAGTGAAGAGGAAACAACCCAAATCTGACCTCCAGTACCTCTTCTACTTTAAAAACATTCAAAACGATGAAGATGATGACGAAAATGATGACTTTGTGTTCTCTTGGCAAGGTAAATTCCGGGCTTTGAGAAAGCAAATCAATGCCTTACAAGTTGCTTTGGAACATGATATTTCGGTAAAATACGTCTCTATGGCATTAAGGGTTTAATTGTAATGATGATTAGAAATTTAGAGAGCATTTCAGTGGTGATTTCGGAGAAACTATAGGCAAAATCATTAGGAAGTTCCATAAGATTATGCGGGATCAGTACTTCGATGAGCTGATCGATGAGATAAAGGAAGAGTTGAATGAAGAAATGGATAAAATCAGAGATTGCTTAGAAAGTTTAATTCGTGAAGGGGACGAGCACTCACAGATAATGGAAGAAGTGAAGGAGGAAGACAAGAAATCGTCAAGGAGAATGTCGGAAGAGTTAAAACTGGATGATATGGACATTCTTATTCCAGAAATGGGAAGAAAGAGCAGTAGTCAGCCTGTGCCGCGAACGAGTTTCGTGCCAATGGTTCAAATCGAAAAGAAATCTTTCGGTATATATGCATTATGTTAAATGACTCCTAAACCTCTTCCTAGATACTAACTCAGCTACTGCGTTGGTCTCACTCAGAAGATATAAAAGTACAGTTGGAGGACAGCAAAAACCAGATATAGAAGAACTGAAAGAAACACCTGAGAAACTCGATACTGAAAAGCTTATGACTGAAGAGGCTACAGAAGAAGCCTTTTTATTTAAAACCAAGAATGCCGAATTATAGGCCTGTGGGTGAAAACGAGCGAGAATAAAGCATTCGAATGAACCAGATTTGCGAATTTGCTCGCAAGCGGTCAAACAAGCGAGCTGTTTTTATAGTACTAGGTAATTATAGTACTAGGTACGTTGGCTTTTACTAGGTTGGGAAATGTAATGAATAAATAATGTGAATGAAGTAATTCGATTCCATCATAGTAGTTATATGATGATATAGCTATTGAATCTTAGAAAATCATAAATTTTATCTTCCATAACCTGGATCGCTGATAGATATATTTAGGGTTTTCTGAGGACAGTCCCAACTCGAGAGTCATTTGATGGGTGACACACAAATTTCCTTAATGTTATAATTTATGACGAACGTATTCTGCACAATATATGAAAAAATTCGATTAGATTGTATCGATTAAATGATTAAATTTATAGCACACTCATACAAGTTCTTCGACCTGTAGTCCTTTCCACTGGGCGCCTTCAATTCCTGATTTGAACCATCTTCTTTCTCAGTTCTCCAGCCGTTATCGGCTCTGCTGACTGATACCAGAGACTTTCTCTCACATCTCTTAGCGTGAATCTCAAGCATGGGTCCGGTTCCAACATCCCTTCTATCAGTCGCTTAAAACCAGAACTCAGCTCTTTCCTTCGTCTCAGTATCTTCGCGATCCACTTCCAATAAGAAGTCCAATTTCCATTCATAATCAAGGAGTACTCTTGATCATACTTCGTTGCTTTTGTAAATGGCACCGATCCTGTTGCCATCGTCAGCAACAATTTTCCCAAAGCAAAGATATCCAAGTCTTTTGCCTTGTATCCTAGTTCTTTGAAATATTCCGGCGGCATTATCTCTTCAGTTGACGTTGATGAGACTCCATTGAAAATTATCACTCCATTAGCATCAGAGTGTTTTGCACTGTATCCAAAATCTGTGAGCACCGCGTTAAACTCTTCGTCAAGGAGGATATTATCTGGTTTGAGGTCTCGATGGGCATAGCCTTGAGATGCTAGATGTTCGAGCCCATCGAGGATTTGCTCTAAATAAAATCTGACGATATTTTCATCGAGCGCGGACTGTGCTATGTAATCTAGAAGGTCACCGTTGGAAAAATACTGAAGGATTAGTGCATTAAACTTCAAGTCTTTGAATTCTTTGAAATCGACATCTTTCAAGATATCAATGCATTGAATTATATTTTTGTGGGGTTTGAGGCGGAAAATATTGCATTCGTTGTTAAATGAGCCCTGAAACTCTGTAGTCGGGATCAATTTGATGACTACGTTGCGCGTTGTTTGCTTCTCTGTGCATTCTAATGAGAATGAAGATTTAGTTGGACTCCCTATGTATAGTGAGTGAAGATGAGGGCCGTCTATCTTTGAAAGGATTTTGTAGTCTCCTATATAAGGTCCTTGGTTAGGTTCTGACATGATTAGGTTTTTTCTTCAAGTTAAGGATAAATTATAATAGAGTATAAAATCCTTTTGCATTATTCCTAGTAACGACTTGTAAAATATCTTGATCAGAGTTGCAGCCTGAGGCTAGAATGATAAAAATGATAAGATCGTTCACATTCGATCTCTAATGAGAGGAAGATAAGCTTTTTGCTCTTACTCCAAAAATCCACAGTTCTAGGCAGAATTCATTAATTTATTGTTAAGTATTAGGCTAGCACTAAGGCCAACAAATAGCAAATTGAATAAATGTAGTTTTTTTAGAGGTTGATCATTGAGAGAAGCATAGATACCTAGATCTTGTGTTTTCTTTCAGTATTGCAATTTCATATCTTCGCAAAACTTTGAAGAGGATGGAGCCGAATTAAAAAAACTATCTTTATTGGAATTTTTCGGTCCGGAATTCTTCTGCAATCGCGAAGACAACATATGTGCGCTACAAATTTAAGGATGTAAATCAATTTTATAGTATTGCTTGATAAGTCCATTTGTACATTAATAGAAATTGGAAATTGAAATTTGCTAGTATATGAGAAATCGAGGAGGAAATACAACAAGTACTGAGAACATCCTTAGAAATAGGAGGAAAAGAAGGGCAGGTGAAGAAGGTGTAGAAGGCAAGGAAAAACTATCTAACGCAGTATGGTAACATATCGATCAAGTGATGATATGAATTTTCTTTTCAACTTGGTAATAAAACAGCGCTTGAGGTTCCTTCAAGCGTGTAAGTCCAAATGAATCGATTTTCAAAGCATTCATTGAGCAGCATCCTCAGAAAGAAATCCATACTCCAAAAATTTAGGAAAAAGCAATTATATCTACCATCAAATGAAGCTACATGGGAAAGAAGAATCAATTATTGGATATTTATCAGTTAGCACTCTGCTTTTCGCGAATTGTTTCATCTTAATATTCTTTCCTGATAGATTCCTTTGACGAAATTTTGGATTTTATGTGTAAAAACTATGCTTTTGTTTTTATTTCATGATCATAGAAGCAGAGAATTCGAAATGTTATAGGAGATGGAACTATTAAGTAACTCCTACCTAGGTGAGAACACAACTTGTCTCAATAGAAAATTCTGATTCTTTGATTTTGAAAGCATTGGAATATATTTTATTGAGAACTCTTTTATAGATAATTCACTGTCTTTGATTATAGTTTTGCGTAATAATCGGAAATTCGAATACAGTGAAGAGGCATTTACCCAAGCAAGAAATGGAGCCCCAAACCCAAAAAAAAAAAATACATTATGCATTCCACTTCTTTAAGAGTGGATTCAAAGAGTTCATACCTTGTTTTTTTCAAGCATTTTTTGGGGCATCTTTCTTCTTGAATGGCATTGGGCATTTCGCTAGCCCCAGTAAAAACTTGATGGATAACTTGCCGCTTATTTTCATTGTCCGTTTAAGTAAAATTTGGAAAATTTACGTGCCATGCAGCATAAAGTAATAGAAGGAAATTACAGTACACAATTTTTATTTTTCAACCAGTAGTCCAAATTGATAATTAGATATTGAGCAATATTTACAACGCTACTGAATTAACGTACTGTATCTTCATTTTAGTTGCATCAATACCTGTAGAGACTCATGCCAAAGTTCAACTGAGGTTAATTCCCGAAAGTAGTGCACTATGTCACCTGGATAAACACAAAGATCGATCGGCAATCATAGTCAAAGTATTGGAACAAATCTCTCAGGGATGATGCAGTAATATCATTACTGATTAAAAGTAAACACTGTATCTTGCTTGGAAGAATGAATTGCCTGGAAACTGAGAAAGACACAAAACTCAGTTCCACAGCATCATAGATAGGAATTACAGTTACTCGGCAATCGACTTACTTATTTCAAACAGTGATCGTTCGGCTATAAATCCATATCAACTCGAGGCAATGATCACCTAATAAATTGACATCTGAAAAAATTGTAAAATAGCATGAAAAGGAATCTTATCATTGTCCTTATATTGTTAGCGTTGACAGCAGTTGTAAGTTCTGTCTCAATGCTCAGGAGCCACGGTGATTGCGATTGCGATGGCAGCCGTCGTTGGCGTCGCCGCAAATATGGCCGTCGTCGTCATCATCACCATTGTCACGATGATGATTATGGCTATGATAAAGGATGCGGTGGAAACGGCGGAAACGGCGGAAACGGTGGTTGGGGAGGCAATGGAGGAAATAGTGGAAATGGTGGAAATGGTGGAAACGGAGGTAATGCAGGAAACGGTGGTAATGGTAGTTGGGGTGGCAATGGAGGCAGCGGTGGGTGGGGAGGAAATGGTGGCAACGGAGGCAATGGTGGTAATGGAGGAAATGGTGGAAATGGTGGAAACGGAGGTAACGCAGGAAACGGTGGAAACGGCGGTAATGGTGGCTGGGGTGGCACTGGAGGCAACGGTGGGTGGGGAGGAAATGGCGGTAATGGAGGAAACGGTGGAAACGGTGGCAATGGAGGTAACGGAGGTAATGGTGGCTGGGGAGGCAATGGAGGGTGGTAGTGAGAAAGTTCCTCTCTCCTGAAAGACAAAAGACAGAAAAGGACGTTAGTTTGTGAAAAATTATTCATTGCACAACTCCGTTTTCTCGATTTGTCATAATATTTAGCGAATTGGGATAAATTTCAATTCGAGATTAAATCTATATTCATATAACGAGTATTCCATTTCATAATCGAAACCTCCTTCACCCAATCCCCAAAAGTTGCCTTAATATGCTAATTCATTACGGCCTGCAACGTATTAGATAGTTTTTAAGTTTATTAGTTGATGCTTGTCCTAATTTTCATAGGAATAAACTATGCCGAAATAATTCGGAAGCAGCATAGCCTTTTCTTTCTTTATTATTAAGAGAAGAAATGAACGCAATAGCATAGTGGAAATTAGCTAGTTATGCATTTATTTTGTTCTGTATATTTCATCGAGAAATTCTCGATATTTGACATTAACGAGCAAAGAAATTTTTAATTAACGTGATTTTATGATCTGCATTGAAATTTGCGATGATGGAACCCCTCGCATTTAGTCTTGAACTTAGGTTGAGCTTACACTTCGACTCTAAGCGACTATATCTTTGAAATGTCGCAATGTATCATTGTTTGCTAAAGAAAGTGTTAGAAATATTTGAGAAGGATCGCGAACCGGGTGCTGGTTAGCTTTTGTCCAGCTCAGTAAAATTCTACAAGCAAAGCAACAATTTTCTGAAGAATATATTCTCCAGTAAAAAAAGTATTATTTCGATTCAGTACTTCATAATTTTTGATTTTTTCTTGTTCAGTAACAATTGAAACGATTACTGATTTAAAAAGTTAACTAACAGCCTGTTGTTAATCCGATAGGTTGAACTACAGGGCGAATTGCGCAGTCGGTCATATATCATCGATTATAAACAAACTTTTCTTATAATTTGACATATTCAAGAAAGGATTTTGGCTCAGATTACATTGGAATCATATCCAATGCTACTGATTAAAAAATTCAAACGCGTTTCTTGCTTGGGAAAAAATGTCGCCTGCTAACTGATGTTATCGTAAAATACAGTTTTCAGCACTAACCATCGATAGTTCACAAGTTAATTCAGTATTCAGTTCATGTCTCTGGCTATAAATACAGGTGAAATGATGATTTTCTCAATTAATAATCATCAATTTCATCCAAAAAACATCTTAGAAAAATGAAAAGTAAGTTTGCTATTATACTTCTGCTGTTAGCGTTGACGGCTGTGATGACATCAGCTACATTGGCCACTCACCGTCATCGCTATGGTGGCAGGTATGACAGGTATGGCTGGGATCGCTGGAATCGTTGCCGTGGCGGACGATGTGGGGGCTATGGGTATGGAAAATATGGTGGCGGTTGGGGAGGCAATGGAGGAAACGGCGGTAATGGAGGCAATGGAGGAAACGGTGGCTGGTGGGGAGGTAATGGCGGTAATGGTGGCAATGGAGGAAATGGTGGTAATGGTGGTTGGGGAGGCAACGGCGGTAATGGCGGCAATGGTGGTAATGGTGGCAACGGCGGCTGGGGAGGCAATGGAGGAAACGGAGGGAATGGCGGTAATGGTGGAAATGGCGGTTGGGGAGGTAATGGCGGCAACGGAGGAAATGGAGGTAATGGAGGCAACGGCGGCTGGTAGTGGGAACCTCTTTCTGAAAGACAGAACCACAAAAAGAATTTAGTTTAAGAGATACTAATCGAATGTATAAGTCGGTATAATTTCATTTAGTTCCTAATATAAATAAATAACTTCAATTCAGAATTTGAGCAATATTCATATATCCACAATTGAACACTCCTTCAACATACTACGGGTTTAATTTCGCAATTCGTAGCAAAAATTAGGAAGACTATAGTGATAGGACTGAGAGAAGTTGATTCGTAATTTTTATCTTGGAACATAGGAGAATTGCCTTCTTATATCTTCCTTTCAGCGCCACTGTGCTGTGTAAACAGAGCCATATATATTTGAAATTTAATTACCACATCTTGGCAGACTCTTCTTGTCAAATCCCAAGAGATTATTCTATTAGGCCTTTTTTAAATCTTCATTAGCAAGCTTTGCGAACTAAAAACGGCTTTTCTGCATCCAATTTAGTGATATGCCACAAAGCTATGATTTTTTTTCAGATGATCATCGAAATGGTCTCATACTTCTAATGATAGGAGCATGGGAGTTAAAAGTTCAATAAATTCAAAATTTGTTGCCTTGTAACCAGTATCAGGAGGCCGTTCCAAATGAAAGTTCAGTCATCTGTT
>ENA-UOTX01001188-UOTX01001188.1-compost-metagenome-genome-assembly--contig:-NODE-1188-length-21352-cov-4.721598_pt1 | contig 21352 bp, 18 predicted proteins | sample MGYA00238143_ERZ746982 | MGnify/ENA primary metagenome ERZ746982 (study PRJEB28758, sample SAMN06268862) | compost metagenome | isolation source: single cell | place: USA: California, Emeryville, Joint... | reverse complement strand
ATTCAACAGAGAAGTCTACGGAAAAGTCGTTAAGGTATTTTATTAGTCATTGATTTTAGCTGATTTATCCTTTTTTTTCAGAGAGACTATAAGGTCGAGCTCGCATTCTCAGAGACGGAAGAAGGAATCATGGTGGGTATCAATAACTACCTCCAATACGCGCTCGTCAGAAATTACATGACCGGAGAGGTAAGCTTTTTTTCTAATTGAGTCGGTTGTTTATCATGTCATCCTGTAGGTTCTTAAGAGAATTCCACTTAACAAATTCCCAACGACTGTGAACTGGAACACCCTTGACCTCGGTTTCGTCGTTGGAAACGAAGATGGCACAGTGAATTTCTTCGATAACGAAGGTGAGAACACGCAAGTTCTCCAAACTCATTTCAACGGATCGATAATTCATGTCTCAACCAGCAAAACTCTCAATAACTACACCTTCTTTGCCCGTAAAGGATTCACTATTATGAAGCCTGCTGCATATTGATTTACTCTATAAATTTTCCTTGAGAAATTCTTGTTTTATGCCATTCATGATGAAAATTCTTTACAATATTGATTCTAAACTCTATTATTTATGACAACATTGTTTCACATCATTTTACGAAGAAATTATCATTCTGCAACAATAATCCTTGACACTTCAGCTGAGTAACATTAAAGTCCTTTAAAATTTCATAAGTGGCTGTTTGGAATTTATCATCATAACAATTGAGACTCGAAGACAGGAGATTTCTTCAAAGTAATTGATATTCTCATAGAAATATAAAAAGTACATGTAATAATTCGTCACAACAAGAGCAACTGGAAAATGAACGCTTTTTCGACGGTATGGTATAGTTATAAAAATACCATGTTCTTATACGCACTCTACTCACTCAAAAACTCTCAAACTCTACTCTAACCTTGCTAACACTATAGAGATTTCTTTTACTTTTTCACTTTTTTCGTTTTCTTTGGTTCGCCTTGTCCAGTGAAAGGATTTTTCTCTTTCTTTGACTTTTTCTGGGTTTTGGTTTTAATCTTATATTCTTCTTCCTCTGGTTCAGGCATTGGCATCGGTTCTACATCGTCTCCATGAATATGCTGAGAGGCTGGTCTGTATCCATTCGCGTATGAGACTGAGTTGACGCCGCCATTATCAACGCGGAGTTCACTGTTTACTTCCTCCTCTATCTCACGACAAAGAGGACAGTACCAATCCATTTTGCTCGCTTTTTGAAAAGCATCACCTGCTTCAGAGATTCCCATGCATGAAAAATGGTACCACTCATTACATTTATCACACGCTAGAAGAGAAAAAGCAAATTATCTCAGGTTCAAACGAGTAGTTACCAAGCATCAGATCATCTGTTCCGTCTCCTCGATACCTTTGCTTACAAATACAATAAACCGTGTCATCTTAATCAAACAATAAGCAAGTTAATGTAACTCATCGATTTTCTGCAATTACCTTGACCATACGTCTGTACTATTGGGTCAACTGGTAGGAGAACCTGTTGAGTTTTCGCAGTAGGCGTTCTCTTTGTTTCTTTGATGTACGGCGAGTCTCTTTCCCGTGCTTTGAACTTCATCATAAATTTCTTATATTTCTTGTATTTCTGAGCAGGTGTAAGATTTTTGTATGGCATAATCGTCCAGACTTCGTCATCAGCGCCGATTTTTTTATGAGGGTTCTGTCGAGGGATGTGCGTGTCAGTTACTTTGAATACATCCTCTTTAATAATGCTGCCAAATTCATCTTTGACAGTATGTCGAGCCTTTATCAGCGTGATTGTATAGAGCTTGCTGGGGATCTTTTTGCGCCATTCTTCTACCAAATTCAAATAAAGCGTTCCTGGGTCATATTTAGAGAGCTTCTTTGGAATGAACGGTTTTTTGGGTATCTTTTTCACTTTTTCTGGGGTCTCCAGAACTTCTAGTTGTGGCGGATTCTCTACAGGAGTCTGAGTCACTTTCGTGACTTTGGATTCGTTGGAGTAGAGAGCATAGTATCGTTCCACTGCTCTACAAAATTTGTGGATATCATCTCTCTGCTTTTTGTCGCGAGTCTCTATGGTTCGTCGCAATTGCAGAGGCGTGTGCTTCTCGCAGAAAATCGTGTAAGTCGCTCGCTAGTTAAGGTTAAGCTTGATCTCCTGATCGAAAAATTAAGGCTTACTGCAGCCATCTGCTCAGAGTCTTTGATCTCCAGGTAAAGTTTAGCTCTTCTTGCGCATTCTGGGTGAAAGGCTTTCTTACATTGTCCCTTTTCGCAGTTGACAACTGCGCCGCCTAACAAGAAAAACATATGCATTAGCTTCTCACGAGAGGTCTAGCAAGTTATTACTCCTTTTTCCACAAGCACCACAGTCTAATTTGAATCTATCTTTGAGTAATTGGGCAAAACCTTATTATTGATTGGAAAAAAATTATGTAAATTAGTTCAGGCGATTGCAATACCATCAATGTCAGTAACGTTCTCTTTATCATTAAAATATAGCTCAGGGAGAAACAGCGCACATGTAATATGTGCCCAGACTTTCTCAGGGCGTGGTTCATTTTCCAGCTCCTCTTCAGTGAAATTACCCGTAAGAGTCTGAGCATCGTAGAATTGCTCTGTTGTTCCTTCAGGAGGATACTCGACTTTGCTGCTATACGCTTTTTCGGGGATTTGTGATGCTGACTGGGAAACTATGCTTTTGCCTTGGTGAGATGAGACACTGCTCATATCATATTCAATATCATCACCGATCTTTGCCCGATCTTCGTTAGCGTTACTGCTAATTTCGTCTGTATCTAAGGTTGGAAAACAGATAAATTTGAGCAAAGAGAGAGTTTCTACTGTTTTTCGTCATTTGAAGCTTAGCGTCGGGCTTTTTAGGTTTTACAGAGGCAGCTGATCTAGCATTTCTGATTCTTTCTTCTCGGCAATATGTAGATAAAAACTCGTGAAATTCTGGATTTAAATTCGCAAAGTAATAGGTATCAGCCCAAAGCACAGTCGGCTTCAAAGCTCCGCCTCGTTTTGTACATAAAGGACATCGAAGGTACTTTCCTTCAGGTCCAAAGTTGAGACAAAGATCACAGATCCAATCCCCCTTAGGAATATTCACGATGCCATAGCACTGTTGATGGACTGGCATGTTACATCTCTATCGAATAGTAAGTAAGTAAATTACAATTGTACTAACAAAGGAAAACTTACAGCACAGTATACAATAAGATCATTGTCACTGTAGTCTCTGTCGTTACAAACGAAACAGAGGAGATCATCGTTCGATACTTTAGGTTTTATGGTAGAACCTGTCCCTGTAGTTGACGAGTCGACTTGTCTGACATAGACGTCCTTTGACTCGATTTGTTTCTTTTCGAGAAGTGATAAAAAGCTTTCTTCCTCTATGAGACGAAGTTTCAGATCAACTAACGGGTCTTCTGGAGGAAGACAGCACTTTAATGCCCATTTTTCCTGCTCGCTGGTGCCCATGACGTATTCTTTGAGTTTGGCTAATCGCTGCTCATTCTCCAAGCTAATATAAGACAGTTTTTCTTCCTGCAGTTGTATGAGATCATTCAGATCTACTTTCTTAACAACATTAAGCTGCTCGGTGAGATCTTGGCCCAGTTTCGACTGAGCAAACTCGCAAACTGATTGTCTGACCTCTAATATCCATTCGTCGTCTGCTGATTTGTAGTTTTGCTGGAACTCAGGTTCGAGCTTTCGTTTCGAATGATATTTTGAATTATGGTGCTCCCGAGCTTGCTGACTGAGTTTAGAATTCAATAGTTCCAATAACTGCTGCTGTTCGACAGTTAGAGGTGTCTCCTCCACCATCGCCTCCGGATTAAAACTCTTTGGAATTCTTATCGGAAAATCATTCGGAATCGACTTCAGCTGGTCAAATTTCAGATCTAACAGCTCCAAAGGACTGCTCTTCAGGAAAGGCAGTCGAGGGAAATACTGAGAGCAGATCATGAACCAATAGGAGTTGTGTGTAAGGTTTTTCACTGTTGGTAAGAAAAAACGTTAGAAATAATACTAAATCGATGGAATAATACTTGGAAGGAGCTTGCTGTTATACTGGGTTGCTTCAAGCCAGTCAAATTTATCAAGAAGGGCCAAGTTGGCGATAAGTTCGCTGTAAGTTTTGTTCATTTGCTTTTTGCTCGAGTCTTTTTTCTTCTCCGCTTGGCTCGCATTTCTTTGGGCTGGCTTAGTTGCTTTCAGCTTCGAATACTTATTAACTGACATCTTTTTCTTCGGGACTTCGTATTCTTCTTCCTCCTCTTCTTCCATTGGTGCATAATTCATTATAGCGCTTAAGTCAATACGAATCTTATTATCTGAAAATTCAACAATGTCTGATTCTGGTTCCAGGTCATCTGCTAATCTTCGTCCACTCTTGGAACCATGAGACGAATGTAAATGTTTGTGTTTATTTTGTTTTCCTTTTGATTTCGATTTCTCAGAAATCTCAGATAATTGCGGTTCTCCCTTCATGTCACTGTCAGTGAGCTGTGGTCCGGGGCTGGTCTCTTGCTGAAATTCGCTATGATTTATGCCATCATGCGTCGATAATTCTCCATTCTTTAATTGTGATTTATAGAGCAGTTCTCCTTCGTTCACGCAATCAATGTAGTTCGTTGTCTTCAGTGGGCTCCCCTTTGGTCGCGTCTCAACCGAGTTCATGAGGTCTAACCCAAAGAATTTCAAATTTATGATAAAATTGCACGAAATATTACCTTTTGTTGCACCAGAATCAAAATGATTACTTCCAGTCACATCCTAAGGGCCCCAGTGTGCCAGTCAATAAGAGAGGAAAAAATACTAGGTTACATAAGAAGTTTCATGGCTGGCGATTCGATTATTCAAATTTTGAGAACTGTTTTTGGATGAATGCTGCAATTGATTTCCTGGGCGGGTTGATCTATCGGGGCTTTGGAGAGAATCACCAAAGCCTTGGGACGGGTTCGCATGAGGTTCTAGCATAGTTTTGGAATACTCGGGTTTGAATTATGAGTTGGCTTGTTTAATTCACTAAATTTAAATGGTAACACTCTGTTTTTGAGTAAACTAGCACCTTTAGGGAGAAATGTGCCGATGCACGTTCCTTTTGGTTAGAAACTACAAGATAAAGTCCCAGCAGCGTTCGTAATACAAATCTTGTTGGGAAAAGCTATTACTACGATGTTCAAGGAAGAATCTATTTGCATGAGACTTAAATGTACAGGTTACTATCACTGGGTGGAATTTACTGCTTTGAGCTTTAGAAATACAAGGAGATAGTCCCTCAATAAGTACGAATTCTCGGGAAAAGGAAATTGAAGAGCGTTTGCATTTGTGTTTCTGTTACAGAAGTTTATTTGTTAATAGATTCCGATAGAACTACGATTTATAAAAAATGCAATGATTTGCATCTTTTCTTATTACGGCATAATGAGAAGCTGGAGATAAGGGGTAGGGAAATTTTGAATCGATTAGGAGTCAAGCTTGCATTTTTTGATTTCCATCATCTAAAATGAAAAGAACATGAAATTCTGTAATGCATAATAAAGAAATTACACTTTGTTTGAGATTAATAAAATACTTAAAGAGTAACTTGGTTAGGTCTATATATTCCAACCAACCAACAGTAGTTGAATTATGTTCAAGGGTTTGAAATTCTAGCCATTACCCGATACATAATTTAATCGATTTGAAATACCGAGAATAAATATATTTTCAATTCTGAAAAATTAGCTGTATTATTCAAACCCAATGACGTTCTCATATATTTAAGTTCAAGAACGATTCCGATACTCATAATCCGTTGCACAACACTTCCTTGAAAATTCGGCTTAATTTCTTTTAATTTCAAATGCTTATAATATCGATATATGAATTAGAAGTATGAAATAGAGGTATGCACACAGAAAATATGATATAACATTTATTAGAACATCCTTCCTCACCTGATCAAAATCATCTTTTCTTTCACATCTGCTATTAAATTACAATGTGCAAAATTTAAATCACCTTTTCACTCTAATTATTCAATCGATTTTCTCAAAGCTAATGGTAAAGAAAAAACTCATTAAATAAGCTTTGACCATACTTATCACATAAATATATAAACATATAGTCTCCACCAAACACCTTAAACACAATCATTGCATCTTCAACTGCTTCAACCACGAATTTGTAGGCTGACTATCTTCATTCCTCGTCCTTTTGAGGGGATTAATTAACAATTTTGACTTTTGAGTATCCTCTTCCTCCTCAATAGAAAACTGATCGAATCTTCTTATCGGCATTGAATTGGAATTAGAAATCGTTTCCGAATTAATCGATTCACAGTCCATTGCATTTGGATTTATTTTTAGTCTGCAAAGGTCATCGTTAATTTTTTCTAACTCGTTTGGTATGTCTAGAAAAGCTTTAGATAAGCTCCTGATTAACAAGCATAAAGTTACATAATATGTGCTGATTCCTCTCCGTCATAAATTCGAGGACCCGACAAAACTCGTCTTTGTCATTCTTATAGAGGTCAGCGCATCGAATATTGCTTATATTATTTGGAATAAACGAAAGATCTGGTTCAATAAGCAGCAGTTCCAGCCCGAAAAGAATAAAATTCAAACTAGGTATTCATTCATGCGTTAGCAGAATTAGAGGATTAGGAGCTCTACCTCAATGAAGGAATCCACTCTGTTGGTTTTAGCATGGTAAGTGAGACTTCTCCAGTGTCGATGTCTATATTTGGATGAAAAGTTTTATTTGTGCAAGAGACTTTAGGGGGCTTGAAAGGGTAGTCTTTATTGATCCAAACGTTGAACTAGCAAATATCAACTTAAAGAAAAATTGAGAGGATGATTGGGGTACTTTAAAGACGATATTCTTGAAAATGCCTTCACAAACAGAGACTTCAAAGCTCATTTTGTAGAGAGATCCCATCCATACTGGGTCAGAATAGTCAATAATGGCTTTATTTGAGCTTAATTTTTCTGATGAGCGTAGTTCTTGAAGATCTTTGGAAAGGCGAGTGTGACAAAACATGTCTGTAGTATCAACCATGTTTTTTGAAGTAGGAAACCCAGTGTAGAGTTTTATCATTTCTATGAACTTTCTTTTAATTAGTATCGGGATTGGAATTTCTGCAATAAATTTATTTAATAATAGTGATTTTCTGAAAAACGCAAGTTTTTTCCTTTTTGTACTGATGTCTCATAAGTAGAAATGTTGCTAGAAATTAGTTTAGAATTACATTAGAGTGAAACCCAGCTACATTCTTTAGTATTCGTGACGGCTATCAATTAAGGTATTTGAAGAATATTTCCTTGAATTATTCGTACAGGATCATAATTTTATAGTAGATTTTGGAAAATCTGATTGGTAACTTCTGAACTTTTGCCTATAGAAGAGCCTCCTATCTTGCGCTGAGACACGAAAAATTACCAAATGGAGTATTTGTGATTGATGAAAGTTGAAATAACCGCTAGGCTCTGAGAAAGGTAATTTGACTGCTCTAATAGTTGATTTTGTTCCTAAAAGCGCTGTAAAAGTAAGACTGGTATTTGTTTGAAATGAACAAAGCACACTCCTGAAGTATTTGATTCTATAGTTTATTTCCAGAATGAATGGGGAGAAAAACCAGAGAACACCATGAAATTGATTTGCATTCATCCTATTATGAATAAATCTTCACTAAAATGAATTTCTGAAAAGTAGCAAGTGCGATGGGAGCTAATTTGATATGAAGCAAGTATTGAATAGAGAGTTTGATTCAAGTATATAAGGCTCTCTCTAAAAACAATTCGAAGGTTAGAAACCTCAGAAATCACTACCATCGAAATCTATTTGCAAAATTGTCTACAGTTCCTCAAACAAATTCGCCTGTATTTATCTTTTCTCCAGTACACCTAATTTTTTCTAATTCTTCAACCTCAAGACTCATGACACGAGAATGTCCACACCAACAATAGCTCATCATCGTGCTTCAATAAAATCATTATCAGGTTCACGATCAAATCGAAATCATATATTAACCAGAATCTATACGAATCTTAATAAGAATCGCCAAATTATGTCTCAACGATTGTTCAAATTTATCATATTCATTGAGACCATTAATATGTTAACTATTATCTTAATATTATTATGTTCACCCAAGTCTTGTTATTCCGAGTTTTTCGATTCCATTGACTTCAAGCAGTGATCAATATATTGTGTCGCTGTTATGGCTTTATCTTCTGGCCTGCGCTTTTTTGGAGAGACATTAAGCGCAGGCGTATCACTTTTAAGAAGAGGAAGATAAATCCAAATTAATTGCTCGTTTCCCATCTTTCCAAGGATCTCGCCCACTGTCATTTGATCCGTAAATTCTTCGCCTTTTATGATAAAGACACTGTGTTCTGCAGGGATATCATATAAATGTTCGAGCTTCGCTTTCACTTCAGAAACCTTCTCTTGTTTGTTGGCTTGAATTTCAAAGTTCGTACCACCACACTTAAATTTGAGGGTCACGAAGTCCTGCATTTTTGAATATTAAGCAATTTATCGCTATTGACTGTTTGAGATGTCTGTAAATAAAGGTTTATTTGGAATAATAACTGTTCGAATAAGCACTGATTTGCAATATCTGTTTTCAATTCAGTAAATATTTCTTCGAAGATGTTTCACTATAACAGCAGAGACATTGGCAAACATGACGAGCGTAAAATTAGCAATGATTGGCATTTATGAGCTTTCTCTGTATTCTCAAAGCTTGCTGTATCTCTGGTTTTAGATTAAGAGAATGATTGCACCAGCGAAAAATTCATCGACATGAAAAATAGAGAATCTTTTCCAATGATATGTAATTGAGTTGACATTTGTATTAAGAATTGTTGAATTTTTCTATATAATAACGAATTAACGATGGACACACTATGAAAGAAAAAACATTAGCTTGATCGTACTAGCAATTCCTAACATGGCACCCTAAATCCTAAAAAAAAAGTGAAGTTGAACAAACGAGCGATGTGTACTAAGATCTTACACAAATAACTCCCCTTTCCGTTTGAGGTATTATTTCAATCGAGAAAAACTTCATCTACTACGGTGTATTTTTGTACTTTTTGGGCTACTGCTTATATACTTTGTCATAACATTCAACATGAGCGTTAAGTTATTAGTAAAGACTCTACTAAAGAGGTATTAGCGACTCAGACTAATGATTTCTCCACTCAGCACCAACTTACAGATAATGCATAGATGATATTACATTTTTAATTTTAATATCATAGTATAGATAGATATTGATTTTATCTATTCTGAGCTTGAATTTATTTCAATTTTACAAAAATGACTCAATCCTCTCTTTACAAGAGTCGCGACAACAGCAATTTTGGACTCGTTCCCGAGAAATCTGGAGACGAACTGAACTACTTTTTGTACTTCGATACCAGCCGCAAAGTAACTATCGTCAGCAGCTCAGACGACGATTTGAGATTCAGCGAGCATGTTCAACAAGTGAGCGAAGCAAAAAAGCTCAAGGCTCAGAGATATCAAAAAATCAATGACACCGACCTTACTAAACTATCATCGGCCGCATTGTCGTCTCTCGCGACCAAAGTAACCAAATACGGACTCCAAAAGACGCATAATGATTATTTAAATGAATACTTTTCAGCAAAATGCTTCAAACCAATCAACTTATTGGTGATGCTATATCATTTGGTGCTACCTGTAGCGTTCATCTTGTTTGTAAATTCACATTGGGAAGCTGATGCCTCAAGACTCTGCATTACAGCCAAAACATGTATTTCTCTCAAACTTTCTGGGGTCTATTTCTTGAGCGGGATGCTCATTTGCCTGGCCGTCCTTTATTGCGCAGTGTTATGCATGGCATTTCGAGCTTATAATGCCCGTTCGATTAATCAGTTCGCGCTGTTACAACTAATCTACATCTTTTGCCTTATAATTTGTGTGCTCACGATGAACGTCTTGGCGATACCGCTGACCTCGTATTTGCTATTTACGACTATCCGACTTAATGAGCTTTGTCGTAAAATGGCTGCGATTGAGAGATTTAGATCACGAACTATCAATTTTTCGTAACCAAAGTAGTAATTTAAAGATTGATGTAGCAAAATGCGTTTCATAGAACATATATCAATATCTCAATGATTATGTGTTTCTTTCAACAAAAAAAACAAACTTAGATGCAACCAATTTTTATGTGTGACCAATAATAGTCGTTTATTTGCTAATTTCTCCTCTCTAAGCAGAAGTTGCTTAATATCAACAGAAATATTATTACCTTTTCTCACGAGGTTAACTCCATTGAAAATAGGTTTTAGCTCAATTGATTGATAAATGTTTTGATTTTATAAGCTTTTTCATTGTGAATCGAATTTTCAGTCATTTGTTACTAGAATTACGACCATATGCAAAAATAAGAGTCCTTAATAAATCTGATTAGAGTACAGATAGAATTCCTTTTCAAGCTTCTCGACTTCATCATAGACAACGAATTCCAGCGACAGGAACTGCCCGAAAGTTGGGCTGGTGTTATTATCAACGGGAATATCTTTCGCAGGCAAGAATTTAACCACGAGATCATTAATCAGTCTTTCCTCACTGCACTTTGTACCAGCCTTGGAGTAAGTTTTTTCATCAAGAGAGACCTCATCGTAATATAGAGACATTGTGTAAACCTGGTCTGACACAATCGCAACTGGGAAATCGAACTTCACCACTGACTCATAAATTCCCTTGATAGGTTTCATGTCCACAGGGAATTTCCTTAACACGTTGCCGTTGCAGCTATTGCCTTCAATGAGCGAGAAGATCGTCGTTGAAATTGACCCAAGATATGGTCTGAAAACTGTAACGCTCCTTAATCCGAGATTTTTCTTGCCGTAATCCACCTTAAAGCTTAGAGCGTCGACTGCTTTCGGTCTGTACTCAAATAGGTTCACGAAGCTATTCGTTCTCTTCACGTCGAGGGGATCACTATTGCAAAGAGCATGTCCAATAATTTTGCTCACGTCTCCTAAGGTTTTTGGAAGGATCTTCCTCTCGAGATAAAGGTTCTCCTCTTTGAGCATCTCGAACTGGAACCTCGAGTCCCATTCGACATAGCTATCCAAGTTGTAGTGAGTGACACTTTTTAGGATGTCAAGTCGACGCTTATGGTATTCATCGTCTCCGATTTTGAATGGGTAGTAGCTGTCAATGATTGCTTTTATCTCCCAATTTTGCAAGAAAGGCTTCTTTGCTTCTTCTCCCAGGGCCTCCTCCCTTCTTTTTAAGTGGACTCCGAGTAGGTCAAGCACGTCTTTCTCTGAGAGTCGCGGACTTCGAATAGGAGCTATTATTTCACGAGCTTCCGCTATGCAGGAGTTCTCGACACACTCTCTTAAGTCGGGAAGATTGAGCATCTTTGCGAATATATAGATGTCGAGTAAGTGTTCTTTCAGGAAGAAAGCTGAGAGACTGTCGCTAATCGCATCGCCTAGAGCCTGGCCTCGCAGAGAGTTCGAGAGGTCAAGTTTGAAAAACGCCAAGAGCTCGCCGAAGGGCACAAGCTTCTTAATAGGGATCTCCACATCGTATTTTCCTGAGAGTAATTCCATGAATTTGTCGAAAATCTCATGATCTGTGAATTTATCGTGAGGTATTGGGATATCTACCGCATCTTTATCCTCACCTTTCAGTCCTCCTCTTCTTAGAACTAGGGTTCTAGACTGGTTATCCTTGAGGAAATCTCGGATCAAAAGACTCAAGCGAGCAGCTTGGGTTTTTTCGAGATGGTAGGTTGAATTTTCGTACTTTACGGTTAAGGAAACGTCAGGATCATCCTGCTTTAAGTCGAGCGAGTTGTCGACTGCGATCCAGAATGTAACTTTAAAAGAGGTTCCTCCGATCATATTGAACAAATAATTTTGATAAAATAGTGCCAAATCTTTTTTTGAAATTGTTGTGTGTGCTCAAATACTTTGAAAAATATAGGTCATCATATAGAAAATAAATTCAAATCGTATTATTCAAGGAAGATAGATAAACGGTTATAGCAACTTACTTCCACCACTATAATATGTACACTCTTAGAATCTCTTACATAGAATTGAACATTTGCATGTATAATTTCTGCTAAAGGGTATTTCTTTGTATTTACTTCCTCGGATCTATGATTTAAGCTCGAAATTTATAGAGTAAAACTTTTTCTAAGAAGTCTGAAATGTAAAACTGTAAAAAAAGGATAATGAAGCTAATAACACCCTCTTTGGAATCTCTGCCGTCACTAATGCCCGCAAATTTGCTTTTGACGATCCTGACAAACACAATAGAAAACTGTGACACCAAATAAAAAAGTCTAACCGATTAGTAAAATAAAATCAAACTAATGATAAGCTCAAAACAACGAAGTGAGCTAACCATCAAAGTAAAACATTGCTCAGCGCATAATCTTCAGTTACAATATGGATTTGTTGTCGACGACTTCATAACGACATGTCATACGCTGATTACCCTCGAATCGGACAAAGAGAACACAAAAAATGGTGCAAAAATTGGCGTTCTCTCTCTGAAAACTCTGAAACTAATCAAAGAACTCAGAATTGAAGCGGTGCTTTTCAAGAAAATCTTTTTTCTCGACACTGAATTAGTGATTGTTACTCAAGAAAGAATTCTCAGATTAAAAACCACTCTCACTAAACTTGACAGTATTTCTCTTGAAAAGCCTTGTGGAATTATAGACAATTCGTCACTGAGATTATGCAAGGACCGTGCAACTGTATTTTATCTTACCGCAGAGCGAAATGAAATTTATTCCTTGAGCCTTCTGTCAGGACTGAATCAACAGGTAGCTGGATTGCCTGAAAAACAGCAATTTCTCGATTTGATTTGTAGTGACGATGCGAAGACGATGCTTTTTGGTCGTCTGACACAGAATCCCAAAGGGGTTGTTAACTGCAGAATAGAATGTTTCGATATGGAAAAAAAGATGCTGCTTTGCTCTCATAATTCTGCAGAATTTGATAATGTATCGTTGGTTAATTTCAATAAAACTAATGGTCTGCTTCATACAGTACATTACAAATTTATTGAGCAGACAGCAAATGATATCCAAAAAATGCAACAAACGCATTATGTCTGGAAAGTACAGAGCAAATCAATGGTAAAACTCAGAAAGATAGCTCTTTTTGAGAGCAAGAGTTTTGTGAATGATCGGATTTGGCTTTTTGGGTTTAGCGGCCTGAGCAATCAGACAGAGACGCACACGCTTTATCAATCAAACGCGATCTTCAAACGAAAAGATGGAGCAATAGTAGCCGCGAAAAAGCAATTGATCAATCAAATTCTATTGAAATTCAAGGTAAAGCCAAAATCTCCGAAACTGCTAACTTTCTCCGAGAGGTCAGACACTTTATATTTCTCATATAAGAAAAAGCTTTATTGCGTTCCTCTCTTGTTCGCCAACGCAAATAATGTCAAGCAAATACATTCTAATTTATTACCTGTTGAAAAAACTGCTTTTTTACTTCAATAGCAAAGTTTTTTGGTTATATATATCTATATCATTTCCAGAGAATGACCGATTAGTGTTTCAATAAGTGTAATCAATCACTTCGCAATTTGCGCTTCCGAAAAGTTATATAATTTTGATAAGCGACACCGCAATAAAATTTACAACTAATATATGTACTACCGGAACTAAATGGGAAACAATTCTGTCACTCCTAACCCCCATTTCGATTTCAGCGTACTTCGGCGATTTTCTCCTTCTGTTCTTCCTTCTCAAGAGCAAGAGGAAAGCGCTCCAAAGGGAGGCGATCTCCATAAAATCTCGCTGAAGCTGGTCGCATATGTCAGGCCAAAACTCGATTATAGCCCAGTCAGTCCAGTCGAAGTTACCATTATACACACAGATCGCGCTAAACTGTTAACGACTTATCAAACCCTCGAGGTTTTTGTCTCCAGTCTCCGTTACAATAGATATAATCACTCTCTTATCGCTTATACCCCTGAAAAAAAGTTGGAGGTCTACCTAATGAGAGGAAAGGGCTCCGTTCATCGCCAAATTACACTTCCTAAGCATACGGGTTTATCCATTCCCAAGATCGCGTGTATGAGCGCAAATCAACTGGCAGTATTATTTTCAACGGAGAGATCGAAGGTCAACCCGGGATTTTATATCATCAACAGCACTACCGAAGAACACGACTTCATAGCATATCCAAATAAAACGAAAACTTTCGGCTATCTTGAAGCAACAAAGAATTCGACAATCGTTCTTCAGGGTGCGAAGAAAGGTGGAGCGTCTTTTATCGTGCTCTACTCTTATAAAACGAAGCAGTGGTTAAAGGAACTACGTGCTTCGATGTGGTCGAGTATCCAGAAAGTTTTTCCTTCAAGCGCTTCTAACCAATTCATTGTGCTCCAAGAATCACTACTAAGAACCCATTTGGTAGGGTACTACGTAAATGACAGAGGACGCGTATCGAAGTTATATGAATTTGAGATCCAAGACGTCTCAGACGTAGTAGCTATCGAACAAATGAGCCGGAATTTCCTACTCGCGCGGTGCACAGCCAGCCGGTTTAATGCTCCTGATGTGGAAAGAATTCTTTTGATCAATCCTCGACGAGAGGAAGTGTACTCGACTAGTATTCAGGAAGGAGCTTCATCTGTGCTTGGTCGAGATTGGATTTGTAACTTAGAAAAAAATGGGCTTAATGTCATAAAAGTCCCATCTGAAATCTATCGCCTGAATGATTCGCTTAAGGCACCAAGTAACGAAAATCACCAAGACGATTGTGGACCTGTTTCTGTTGTTTGTCGAGTGCTATAAACTTTTTTAATACTTTAATACTTGCTTATTCTACCATCAACCTGAGATGATGATGATCCCAAAAATTTTGTTTTTTTCTCCTCCGAATTATCGAATAACTGAATTTGTTGAGTTTGCCAAATCTTTCAACTACTCAAAGAGAAATCATAACCCTCTGACATTGGTGGGACTTTAGCGATAGCGTTTAGAAACCATGAACACAACATTGATTAGATTTATTAAAATTTCATTAAAAAAAAAGGAAAAAATAAGAAATTCAATCCGAAAATCAAATTGTGTAATTCATTTATGAAATTAAACAATATTCATACAAGTGCAAAACTCACTAGAAGTAAGCCAAATAATATTAATAATAGAATTACATCTATCGGCTGAAAGAGAGAGAATCAGGATCAAATCAGCTTTCTCAGGTCACTGGGTGATTCAGATCCATAATCCGCCACGACTAATATGAACACAAGTGCTAGAAGCACCTCACTTTTCGGTAAGTACGCGGTAGCCTTTCCATTCTTCTGGTGCAATAAAATCATTCTCTTTCAATACTTCATAAAGGGTGTTCGTGGGACCATCATCTGGCTTGAGATTGAGGCACTCTTCAAACTTTCTCTTACTGAGAGACCAGTCGCCATCGAGGTAGCCTTTGAAACCCGCTTTAAATAAATCATTAAAGGTTTCATTATCTTCCTTTGTCATTGCATATAAATCTTTATCCGTTTCAAATAGAGTATATGCTCGAGACCCTCCATTGATGATTCTTGCCTTAATATTTCTTTTTGTCATCTTTCTTCTATGCTTAATGTCTTGTTTCGTAAGATCCTTTTGAGGGTAGCATGGGGGTAGTTCTGAGAGATCACAGTCAATTGTATAGAAATCTACAGGCTGCTTTGAGCCTTTCACCGTAACTCGGTCAATATGTCTCATTTTTTGCTTCACAATTGGAGAGCAATGCTCATAGATAGCCCCGCTGATAAGGAAGGGAACTCCATATTGCTTCGTTGCAGCTTCAAGTCTTGAGGCCATATTCACGTTTGGCGAGAGGTAAGAAGCATCGATTTTGAACTCTGAACCGATTGCTCCTTCAATGGCCCAGCCAACGTGTAAACCAAAGCCCATTTTCACTTGGTAGTTGGGGATTCTTGCTAAAAGCTTTGGATGTTTTCGATAGGCCAACAGGACGGGGTCTTTATTGATCCGGGCATAAATCTTCAAGAACGAGATCACAGCAAGATCACACATGTTCTGCACATTTCTGTTGTGATATAGAGACACGTTGCCTTCAACATCATACTTGATATCGTCTTCAGAGAATTTCCACACAAGCAAGAAAGCGTCACCGATGTTTTTGTTAGCGGCTCCGCCGAATTTATCAACGATCCGATGTACAATATCACCAATAGAGTTGACAAACACCATGACTTCTTCTTGGAGAACTTCGGTCGCATCGGTGAAGTTTCTTATATCGCAAAATCCGAAGATAGCAACCTTTTTCTGCCCTCTAATCATAGGATTGACATCGCCGTCGGCTGCCATATTCTGCGCAATAATCGCCGCTCCTGCCTCTCCGAATCCTAAGGCTAGGAGGGTACCGATCTTGCTGATTGCGTTCTCGATTTGAACAATTTCATTCTGTTCCTCTTTGCTGTCTTGAATGAGCTTCTCATCTTTCGAGCTGAGTGGATCCTGAGCTAATTTATTGACTTTGTGTATCATTCTCTCTAAAGGAGCGAGCGCGATTATATTAACGTCTCTGCTGAACATCAAAGCGCCGAGCGTAAGCACAATGCACACAAATACCGTTCTTCCTATTGAAAGCAGCGCCTCGAAAGTATTGTGCCCTCGAAGATCGATGACGACTTTGACAGGGTCGTAATTTAGAGTCGTGTCGCTGAAATCAGCGCTAGCTTCATCCATTTCTACGTCTCTTAGGGTTGAGGGGTCAACTGTTTGGAAAACCTCGCTTCTTGTTGGTGCGTACATATAAATCAGAGGTTTCGTGACGTTATCCTGAGTCAAAGTGTCAACGGTAACTTTCCATGCATTTTCAAATTCGGTTTGAGAAGCTCCAGCTACTATCAAGTCTCTTAAATAGTCTGCTGCTAAATCATTGGGTTGGTCTGCATCGAAGTAATAGTCCGTTGAGAGTAAAGGCACGATGAAGAGGAGCAAAAGAACGATTGAGATGACTCTTTTTGTTGTTAAATCTGAAAGTTTCTTTCCCACTCTGGACTCTTTGGTTTCTATCTCTTGGGGATGGGTCTCAGGTGCAGTCGATGTGCCGAGACTTGAGTCTGCTAGTATTGGTTCAACAAATATTGACTTTCTTCGTTCAACAAATACTGACTGTCTTCGTTCCATGCGAGGACTGATAGTGGTAGGTAAAGTTCGTTCCATGCGAGGACTGGTAGTGGTAGGTAAAGTCCCCATATCAAGTGGTGTTTGTGTGTCTATTTGGGCAGCCGAGCTTAATGGAGTTATTCTGGCAAGTGAAGCTCTTCTTTTTATATCCAATGTTTTCAATGCGTTCAAAGCTTCTAACTTCCTTCGTTCTTCCAACTGTGTTTCAGTGACTTGTGCTTGCTTATAGATTTTGACGAGCCGCACCAGTCTTATAAGCCGTACTACTCTAACAATTCTTCCTGCTCTGTACACAAATAACAAATGAGGAAAATGGATGCAAAAAAGAGAGGATACCTTGTGCCGATTCTTGTAGCTCTGCTGGCTCTTGCGATTTTTATACTTTTTGCAGCTCTAAATTATTGATTTAAGTCATTTAGTCATTTAGTCAACAAAATTGGAATTTTACCCACTGCCACTTATCGATGTCACGAACAAACTGATGTCAAAGACCAATGATGCGGTAGATATTGTATCCAACCAAAAGAAAAACGAAAAAAAGTAGCCCGGTTGGGTCAGTATGCTCAGTAATATTTCGCTTACAAAAAGTGTCATGACAATTATAGTTAGCACATCGAATGGGATATCTGCTGCTTTCGTTGTGACAGCTGATTTAATATCTATTCCAAAGAGAGCATATAGTGTTGCTACGAATATGATGGCCTGATAATATTTGTTGTTGAGGATTTTCTCAAGTTTTTCACAACGCTTTCTTTCTATATCTTCTTCTTTTGTTTTGAAGATATCGATTTCTCCTGTTTTTTTCGATTCTTTGGAGCTTCCAATACTCACACTTTCTCCATCGTCGCTCTCGTCATCTTTTGGCTCTGCTTGGTCTTCTTTTTTATTTTGCTCTGCAGAAGCGATATGAATCAGATTTTCGGTTTTGCGGAACAGGAGAGGAGGCAATCTCGAAGTGAATTTTGGAGAAACGTGATGGCTGCTCACGTCATTGAAGAGAATTAATGGCGAAGGAGAGCCCACATAAACTTCTTGGTCCAAATTGAAATTTCTTTTTTTTACTGTTGATATGACGTTCTTTATTGAGGCTAGTTCTTCTTTGATTGGAGGTGGACGTTTACTTTCCTGCTCTTGTTGAGGTTCGCTGCTCTCAGCCATATTGGTTCCTGGAATTAACACTCGAAGAATAGTTTGAATGTTTAATTATTATTGAATAAATCTGAAGTGCGTCTACTCTCAACTGAATGGAGCCTTTTCATTGTTTTCAGCTCACCTGAAATAAATAGAAATATCTTTCACACGACAATAGCATGAGAATCTTCAAGATTGCTTATGCAAATGACTCGGTTTTTTTTTTTCGATTGGTAAAATTGGATTCGCAGAAACTCGCAAAACCAGTGCTCCTTTGGAGCTTAGGCAAAGATCTTAAGAGAATAACTTTTCATCAAGACGCTATTGCATTGTGTAGAATAGGAGTGATGATTGATTGGGAAGAGACCCAACAGAATATTGAATTAATGTAAAATAGCGGAATTACCTCCATTCAACGATTTTTCAAGAAAAATCACAGATACCCATTGGAATTAGTGTTTCCCAGGGTAGCAACCGTTTATAACAAGCCTACAAATGAATTGGTAATTTCCCATCACGATCACTGAGACAACTTAACCCTTTGTCAATTAATATTGCATCATCAATCTATTTGTGGTTTCACATTGGAACAAAATTCTGTTCGAAATGCAATACAAACGTTTCATTTTTTTTTTGGAAAATGGCTCATGGTATACTCTGATAGGTATTTTTCAATATCAAGAGAGAGGAAGATGAATGACCATTTGGATAGCCTCAGTATTCTTCTGGAACAACAGTAATATTTTTGAGGTAATTAAAACGGGAGGGGGAAATTATTGTGTTTTAATTCAAATAACCCAGCCTTCCTGCTTTCTATCTCGGAGATCTCTCATTCTCCTGGCTGGCCATAATCCACATTGAAAATAATCAAATTTGGGGAATACACTGCTTTTAAACTATTCTCTTATGCAATATCGAATTTACTCTGACGGTATTTATCTGAATAAAGGGAATTGAAAGACTTTGCTCGATGGAAAATTACTCCCAACAAAAAAATTGATGATGATGCACGCTGCTGATATATTGATATTTATATATATTGCGAGTAAAATTCTATTGAAAACAGTTTTTCAGGTAGTAGAACTACATCGTTACATTTAGTTTACAACTTAATACAGCTAAACATAGCAGCGTATGGAGAACTGGATTACCCAGAAAATCTGAGGCAATTTTTAAAGGTCAATCAAAAGAATTTCATCTTTGTTGCCTGATTGTAGTCCACTGTGAGCACCCAGGCTGAATATGATTTTTCACCATATTTGCAAGGTAAGCCACTAGTCCTTGCACCTGGTTCATGCTGACATCAATAAGCTTTTTATAGAAATTTGTTTCCTAATGACCACGTGAGAAAGTTAAAGAGCTATTAATTATTATTGCAATAGCTCATAGAGTTACTGATCTGAGAAGCAATAGTAAATTCTCTCGAGTTTGACAATTAATCCCAAAGAATTCATGAGTGCTTTTTATCGCTCTTTCACCTTCAGTTATCGAATTTATAACCTTATCGATAATCACACCATTTTCCTATGAGAAATGAATATTACGTCACAGAAATGAAAACCTGAAACCTGTATCCAATAGAGAAATAGTTGAAATCCGAGATTATATTTCTGCAGCTCTTCACCAAAAGCGCTCAAGATCTCCTCTTCTATCAAACTCGTTAAAATAAATGCTTCGATGTGGCTCAATTTCCATTTTTCCATCAAAATTTTCCCGATGGTCACGATTTTTTGTTGCCTCTCTTCAGCAGCGATCATCAAGTTATTTGCTGAAGCTTCTATTTTCAACTGTTTCCTCGGTTTAGGTTCATCGGAGTCAATCATTAAATATTCGCGTTCTTGAACGTTAACTGGAAGCCTGAGTTGCTTGAAGCATGGGTCCAGTGGATTCAGTGGATTCGAGGTATTAAGAGCGCCGATACCTTCCAAGCAAAAATGGCAATCACCCTATTAATCGTTTGGAATTTGTTTCAAAAGAGTGCTAAATATTAGTAAGTAACCTGAATATTAAACAAGAGCTGTGTATTGAGCTTATTCTCTTGCTTAATGAAGTCTAGCTTATTCTTCTTGGCTGGCGTATCGAAAACAAACTCTGCTCTTTTTAACCTGGGCTCACTGCTTGTTCTGGGTGTCAAGTTAGCAACTTTTTGGACTGAAAGCTTCAGAGGAGTTGAAATTCTATCATATTCGGGTGAATTCTGGGCGTTATTTGGAAAGAACTCCTTTTTTGGGTGCCTCGATCTGTTAGTCAAGGGTATCGCTTTATTTAGCGAGAGAGTTTTCTGCAGAGGCTCATTATCTGCTGCATCTTGAGAACTCGTTTGTGGAACGATAGGCAAGTCTGATGTCTTGCTCTATTAATATTACTAACATTAGTTTTACAATCTACAAAACATGATACTCTCTTTCTTCTGCTCGAGTGTTTTTTTCGCGACTTGGTTTTTTCAATAAGGTGAGTCTTGTCTTCATTAGGGATACCTATCGACTCTTGACTACTGAATGAGAGTTTTATAGACTCGGTCTTCGTATTTAGAGTAAGCCTTCTACAATTATCCAAACGCGTTGCTTCCCGAATAGCCTCTTGCAGTTTTTTTGGTTTTTCTTTCGCAAATGTTTCATAATGTGAACGAAAATCCCACAAAGCGCTTTCATCGACCTCGGCTCTTAATGCAATTCATTAATCTCAATCAGCAATTGGTAATAAATACTGCCTAGCGTCAGCTATAAAAGAGACTTTGTACACCTTTTTCGATCTGGCTGCATTTCTGATGCTATATATCTTAAATTTGATTTATTAAATACGTTATGAACCAAATTTACTTTCGCAGGCCAACAGGCACATCCTCTTATTTTTACCCAAACGAGCTGGTCTATAGAAAAAACGGTGCTATTCTTTCTCGCTGGCATCAATAACTTAACTGTTTTCTGCAAGATTTTTTGAAGAAAATTGTTCTTTTATTAATTTCTCGGGTCTCAATTATTGTCCCTTATTGATTTATCTAATCCACCATGATATCAAAGTCTTCCTGGGTTTGGCCTGAGTAATTTTCGAATACAAGCATTGGGGTTTTTACC
>ENA-UOTX01001187-UOTX01001187.1-compost-metagenome-genome-assembly--contig:-NODE-1187-length-21373-cov-14.064707_pt1 | contig 21373 bp, 21 predicted proteins | sample MGYA00238143_ERZ746982 | MGnify/ENA primary metagenome ERZ746982 (study PRJEB28758, sample SAMN06268862) | compost metagenome | isolation source: single cell | place: USA: California, Emeryville, Joint... | reverse complement strand
TGCATCTGAGAAAAGTCGAGAATGTCATTGACAAGTGATAGCAGCAGTCGATTGCTTCTGAGAGCAGGAATCAACCACTTCTCCTTCGCTTGATTGGGAATCGTATGATCATTAAGAGTCTGCTCAATGAAATTAATGCTGCCATTGAGAGGAGTTCTCAACTCATGAGAAACAGAAGAAAGAAGACGGCTTTTGTACTCACTGCTTGCTTGAGCCGTGATGAGAGAGTCTCTGTCAGTGGTGTCAGTAATATTGATGACAATGACATGTTTGTCCATGAAGAGAGAGGTGGTGAATTTAATAGAGAAGGTTCTTTTGTTCCATTCAGACTGCTGCTCTAAGTGAGTTTCAGCCGTCACCGAAGCTACCGGTGAAGTTGGATGAAAGAGAGCTTCCGCAATCGGCCGCAGTGCCTCTGTCAGTGTGTATTGATTTAACTAGCTTATTATTAGCTGCAATAACTAACTTTTGCTTACTTCTTCATCACTCTCAAGAGTCGTCCTCATTCCGTCTGCCGCAGTCAGCTCCATCCTTGGTAATAATGTTTTGACGTATACCTGTGAGAATAATTCTCTTAGTGAAGGACCTTCTTGTCGAAACTGATTCTGCTGGCAGTTGAGTAAGGCATATACAGTTTGATTAGAATAGATGATATTGTAGCTTCTGTCGACGAGCAGCACACCTTGAATAATATCATCAAAGATCTTCTTGATAGCTTCATAGTTCTCATAGACTCTCCTTTTCTCAAGAAAGTCGAGTCTTTGGTATCTTTCATGGATGTATATGTAAAGCAAATAAATCGAGATACATTCTACTGCAAATGTGATAACGATGCTCGAAAAGGGTTCCCTTTCGACCACAAACACAAGATAGAAACCAATTTGCAAAACTGGTATAAAAGCCCTTATCCACCAACTCATCACAAAATAATAAATCGAATATGTGGCAAGGCAGGTGCACCAAGCTATAACGAATATTCCAAGCTTTCCAAAAATATTAACAGAATCTGCTCCGAGGAGAGGGTAAAAGATGAAAATCACGAAAATGAGAAAAATGTCCAAAACAAAATTAATTATTCGGATGTACTTTTGGGCCCTCTGAAACTTGCACTTGACGACGATGAGAGTTATTATCGATACGATTTGCAGGGATAATTTGGCATTATCCAAAGGCGTGAAGTTCGCGATCCCGTAAAGCAGAAACAGCACCAAACTTGCCAATAGGTTTAATACTGTCCATGTCACCACCATAGCCAAACGCTTGTTCACTTGGAGTTGATGGTCATGAGAGTAGGCTTCAGCATGTTTCTTATCCTTAAACTGAAGCAGAAAGTTCATGGAGTCCTGTTGAAAAGCTCTTTTTCCTTTGCGGAAAATTACTGGAGAGAATATTTTTATTTAAAAAATATTTTGGAATATAGAAGAAAGTTCCACCACCTAAACAGTTCCATCTGCAAAATACCCCAGTTGTCATCGTAAAATGTTGGAAAAATTATCAGATAAAAAGATGAATGAGTCTCATTTTACTTCATTTGCTTATCCGCCTTGTTTGGTTGATAGCACGCGTGTTTTGATTCGTTTTCTCTATGCCAATGATATCATGGTCATTGTAGGAAATGACAAGTAACTGGCAAATAATCAAACGAATAGCAAGGCCAGAACCTTCTGCTTTGGATTCCTTTATAAAGTTTGATAATTACAAGGTACAATTGTCCTCAATAAGTTTTTGATTTAGCCATAGTATAACAAAAGAGAGTTTTTCAATGATTGCTAGAATAAATTTAACGCCAATACGTCAACGATGCTAAATCGATTGAACAGCGGCTCAGCAATTTTTGAATTTCATAGGCCTTGGTTAAGTGCACTCCACTAATAAACATTTTATTTTTTTAATTTTCAGCTTTTCCTTACTGAAAGAGCAATTACTCTCTATATCGTACGGATCCTCAAGCTCTCCGAACCAAGAAGATCCAAATTTTTCACCATAAAGAATCTGGTTTGGAAACAATGAGAGCTTTGCTCAATACCCTTTCTTTCCAAATTAAACCTCATAAGAGCATAAAATGAAACTTCTGGATCACTTTACAACATCGTATGTGCCGTTTTTTCCGTAATTCAAATCGCAGCTATTGGATTCAAAAATCCAGAGCACTAAGAAACTGCATTTCTGAGCAATTGCTTGCTGCTGGAAGTGTCTAAAGAGGTGAAGTCTATATAATAATTCTCAAGAATTATGATAACACTAACCAATGCTGATTTGTAACTATTATATTGTTTTATTTTTTGCGAAAGATTCACCCACACCATAACTAAACACCAACCTCTAAACTTCTTTCGTAATTAATCCATGTTGATACTTACAAGTTTCCCGCTTACAATAGATTCATTGGTTTAGCAGTAATATTCGTATCTTCTGATTTCTCAGCTTAATTAATTTCAAGCTCGCTGATACATTATTTCATTGTTGCAAGAAAAAAGATCCTGAACTATTTGATTGAACACCCTGAGAAAAAAATCATCCTTGCAGCTCGAGAAAACAAGTAACGGAAATCCATCCAGGAGATGTCTTCTACCGATTGAATAGCAGCTGTTTTCGAAGAGAATGGTTGCCGTTACGATTTTTCTTTTCAGAATTTAGAATTTGGGTTAAAAAGCTAGCAGTTCCTAAGCCAAAGAGCATAGACGTTAAACGGTTCTCTTTTTTTAATGATTCACTCATTACGAATTTCTACAGGACTTGGAAAAAAGAAAAATCTTCATTATCTGATATCCGTTTTTCGTAAACTCTAAAAGTACTTCTTACTGAGCTACCCAACTATTCGATCAGTCCTCACGATCCAATCAACGGTCTCTCTCATGTTCATGTTGTGACACTCTCTTCTAGAAGTCTTTACTCTTGAATCATAGCATCACTATAAGAGCACCTAATTAAACTTTTTCCTGATATTGCTCGGAAATATGCTTCAGGCGTGCTCCGTAGAGCTGCTCTCGACTCCAAATGATTTATTCCAACTCAGAGCAGTCGGGAACCTCAAGATCAGCAAGAATTTCCCTTTCTTGAAAAAATTAACTAGTTTTAGAAGAAAAAATCAAGATTCTTTCGAGAAAGATTAGCATTTATATGAATATTCTGCAACACCTAATCCTGATATCAAAAAGTAAAAACTCGACACACTGAGTTTTTTTCATTCTTTTTCTCTCTAATATACTTGCTACGTAACTCCGGATGAATGAAACTGGTTCCATGGAGCCGGACGGAGTCCTTCGGGGTCTAGATCCTCTAAGCGACCGCGAAAAATCAAAGTCAGTTCATGCACTTTTGCTGGGAGGAGACACAAAGCAGAGTGCCTTTGCGAGAGTTTCTCATCCTCGTTGCACAGACTATCAGATATCAGTTCACAGAGATTTGCAGAGAAATATCACTCATGTTCATAAAAATCATCTCAGAAGACCAAGAACACTGCAATCGCTCACCTACAACTACGAAGGCATCAACGCTCATCCAGTTGGGAAGGGCTTGCTTCCGATCGCCTCGAGGAACTTAATAAAAAACTTTAGCGTCGGAATGGAAGATTGTCGAAGTATTTCTTCTCTGATTTTGCCTTGGACCCTTGCTCCTGATGAGCTATATATGAAGTTTGCTAAGGTAGAAGTCAACCGCACGTTCGCGAAGAAAATTGTGAGTTTCTTGCGACGAAATCGCGATAATCTCAAATGGATAAAATTAACACTAAAAGGGAGCAGCTTGAGTAATTTAAATCGCGGTTACATATCCAATCATCGCGTTTGTAGTGAAAGAAAATAATAATATGGAAGAGCAGAAGAATACTGACGAGATGCAGATCGAGAATGGTGAGGAAGAAAAAAAGATTCTAGATCCATCAAAGGGTTCCAAAGGGTATGATATTATCGATTTATCATTCTATAAACTGAATGATTCATTAGCTAATTAATCCCATTCTTATAGTCTTCTGAAGTATTTTGCAAAGGGAATGAAAGATATGTCAAAGCTCCGATCGTTCATAATCACTTTTTTCCAGGACGGCATTACTGACACCGGCATCTACGACATATATCGTAGGCTAAGTGCTTGCCGATATCTCGAGAATCTATCGTTAGGGTTTGGGAGAGGGTTGATCACTAAAGACCAAATGCATGCGCTTGCGCAACTCCTTCAAAAGCTCAAAACTTTAAAATCATTCTTCATTTATTTGTCTGAATTAGACGTTGAATTCGAATCGATGTCTTCTTTAGATTTCTCGGAACTAGAAGGTCTCAAAACTCTCTGGGTTCGAGTTCAAAATACAACCATTTCCGAAATGGACCTCTCGAGGTTCTTTTGGTTGTGGACTCAAGCGAAACACCTTACAGATATCAACCTTGAGCTTTCCAACGTGGTGATCACTAGCCCAGGCAACGAGGACGCTTTAAAGCTAAAAGAGAAGCCTTTGCCTCCAGTCACTACAAGCAATCAAGGACTGAAGAAAATTCGGATTAAACTCGAAATGCAGGAAAAAAGCGCCAAATTCCTTTACAAACTTGGAAAAAATTTCTCTCAATGGACCCACCTGAACGAGCTCTCGATCTCAATAGAAGACAAGCGGTTCATTACTGGAGGCTATCGTGCATTAGGGAGAGATTTACCGTATCTAGTAAAACTAAAATCTTTTACATTCACTCTGCCAGAGTCATCCGAGCAGCCACATCGGAATAGAGAGGGCTGCTTTGAGGTAGCCAATGCAATCCAACACTTTGAAGACCTGGAAGAGCTGAATATCGCTATCAATAACTCATATACCTGGGACAAAACCGTAGACACATACCTGTTTCTGAAAGGCTTGAGTTTAAGCTTCGTAAAAACCAGAAATCTGAAAAAATTGTCGCTTTCAGCTAAAGCCAATCGAGAAGTTTGTTCTCGTTCTATCGAGGCAATTACTGAAGGGCTGTTATCTCTGCATTGTTTAAAGGAGCTGTCTCTGAAACTGAATGACCTCAACTTGAAGGATAAGGACTTCCAGATGCTCTCTAAGGCGATAGGACAGCTTAAGGAGCTCGAAATTGTGTTTATTGAATGTAAAAATCCTGCTGAATTCACTGATCAGTCATTGAGCAGTCTTCTCCTGTTACTTAAAAATAATCGCCAACTCAAAGGAGGTGCCTTTTTCTTTGATGGGAATCAAATCACTCGTGAGGGTCTCGTGGAGTTTATGATCTGTCTCGCTCAGATGAAGCTCACTTCGTACTTATTCGTGTCTCTTACACGCTCGAAGAACATAAGTCCTCATGATCTGGCGAATATCAAAAAGAAGGCTCGAGATAAGCTGTTCTTCAACAAGTCTGTAAGGGTAAAGATATAAATAAGTGATGTCAACATGTTCACTCTGTATCACTCAATACTGATAACAATCTTTGGTAAATTGTTTAATTTGATTTCATTTGATTGATTGGCTGTGTCTTTAATGTGGATTAATGGTTCTAAACCCCTCTTCACCTCTAAAAAAATTATGTATAGATTGAATTCAATATTAATTTTTATCGCAAGCTATTTCCACATTTAGTTAATCAATTAGTCCACAATCGAACTTCCTTGCTAGACTCAAGCGCGTTAACCTGCCAACAAAATTATGCTCAGATAGTTATCTTTGACTCATATGTCATAATTAGGCTATGTTGTTAGATCTGTTATATATTGATAAGTCGCAACAAATCAATAACGGTGATAAGGAGGCTGAATCTGAAATAAAAATTCTACAACCATGTCAATTGAACAAAACTAAATTTGATATTCTTTATAACTCAGTGCTGGCCTTGTGCTTTGAGTCATCCTCTGAAGGTAAATTGTCTTGATCTGTTACTTGAGGAGAGCTCTGAGATTCAGGCTCATCCAGAGTCTCACTTGAGTTGGTGTCAGTCTGTAGCTCAAGTGAATCCGTGGCTGTTTCATTGCTTCTATAATACTCTATCTCTATGAATTCTGATGAACTATTCTGTCTCTTCGCATTCATTTCCTTTAGCATCTGGCTGAGCTCATCATAATCAATCCCCTCTATAAGAGTGGCATTGTAGGTTTCGACATTGTTCTCCTCAGCAACAAATTCATCTCCGACCCAAATACCTCTTAGATCAGTACCATTTCCATAAGAGAACATTCCTCCTCCGGATTTCTTTCCTCCCTTCCATTCTCCGTAATATGTAGTTCCGTTCAGGAACTCAAAAATGCCAAGTCCATCAAACTCGCCACCCAGAAACATCCCTGTATATACTTCTCCATTCATCATAGTGAGCATACCTCTTCCATCCATTTTCGAATTCTTCCACTCGCCCTCGTATGTAGTCCCATTATCCCAATAAAACCTTCCTCTACCCTCCATTTTTCCTCTGGAAAAGTAACCTTCATACCTTCCCTCATTAGCAATCAGATACTCTCCAGGCCCTTCGAATTTACCTTGCTTCCACTCTCCGAGGTACTTGCTGCCATCAGGCCAGTTATATTCTCCGACTCCTTCAATCTTTCCATTGACCCAATCACCAACGTAGCTTCTCCCATCCGACCAGTTTTGAAGACCTTTGCCATTCTTTCGATCGTTTTCCCAGTATCCTTCATACTTTGTGCCTCCAGGAAGAGTTAGCCTTCCAGCTCCATGTCTCTTGCCGTCGAGGAACATACCGTAATAAATTGTGCCATTGTCGTATGTGATTCGACCGGTTCCATTGAAAACATTCTCTACGAATTCACCTTCATATATAAAAGGATCATCTCCAAACGAAACCAGACGACCGACTCCATGCTTCGATCCGTTTTTGACACGGCCTTCATATATCATGTCTTCAGTGTACATAACCGTACTGCCATTGAGTAAATCATTCTCAAATTCACCGAAATAGTGTAAGCCAGTGCTTTTGGCTTCTAATTTGCCTCTGCCATGTCTCATATCATCCACGAAATAACCCTCGTAGATATCACCTGAAGCATAAACTAGTCTCCCAGGACCTTGCTTCAAATTATTGACAAGAGTACCGTGGAAGATCGAACCATCAGGTAAATTGTGAACCGGAAGGGCATCATAATCAATTGGAGTCTCTTCACAAGATTCCTTCTTTTTAGCACATCTTCTTTTCTTCGCTTGCTCGATTAATTTCATCGCGAATGCCTCACTTAAAGATTTATCGCTAATTGGCTCTGGTTCAGCTGGACCTCCTGGTGCAGTGAAATTCTGATCTTCATTTTGGACAGTAACAGAAGGGTTGTCCTGATTAGCTGCAGTGCTAAGCACGAAAACAGCAAAGATTGAAGCAATGAATCCTATTTTGATGAAGCTCCGCATGTTTTATTGAGTTTTAAAGTGAATGAATACAACAGATATTAATAAAGCAATTTGCACGTGTATAACTATGATGAAGCTTACGTGTTTTTGGGAGAATTGAAGTTATAAGCAATCACACTATCATCATTTGATTGATACTTACCACAATAACCATTGGCAAATAATTCACATATATTTTCTAAATCTTGCCTTATAGGATCTTCGTACCAGAGATCTCAAATCGCTGCATATGAATAGAAATTTACCACTTACAAATTAGTTAGTGAGTGACATATTCAGAAAGGGAAAAGGTACACTACAATAGGTTCAGAATTGGATAGAGAAGTACCGAAGTTCCTAACCTTTTTTTCCCTGGAAATTAATCATATTATCTCTCTGATTCAATCAATAATTAAGTATTATTGAAATAATTGGAGAGCTATTTTATTTTTCATGAGAGAACACGTGAAAAATAGAGGCAATGACTTAGTTGGCTGCCAGGTTCAAGTTAGCTGTACCTATTGTCATAGTTTTAAGGCCTTCACTCAGGATAAGCTAAATATTTCGTAATTGAGGGAGAAGAGATCAAATTTTTATGTAGTTTTGTTGTTTTCATGATGAATGTTAAATTTTCCCACAAGTTAACTTGATCACAAAAAACTCCCATGCAATTCCTGACTTATTCTCTTCTTCTCTCCATTGAATGAAAATGAAGTGACATTTTTACTATGAGAGGCTCAGATTATCTCGAACAAACTCAAACTTTGGCACATTATGGGGAGTTCGAAGGAAGCACGACCCCAACCAAGCTACGGTCCAAGAAAAATGCTAGTTTTCATTGCGTTCATTGCTCCAAAATACATATTTTTCAAAAATGTCTCCTCTTGTTTAATCACGACTGAGGATTCATTTCTATTTAGACAGACCAAAGAACCCTAAGAGTGCAATCTCGTTCATGACTTATACTGGTATTGATTTTGACTTTAAGTCATCTCGTCAAGTCCACGTTGTTCCAATTGCTGACGAAACCCAACGACTATTATACTCAAATAACTTAATTTACTGATTTATTATCTAGAATTCTTCTGGAAGTTATCCGAATTCAATATCAAACAAGATGACCGCGAACTCTTTCCATAAAATCTATTCAGTAAACAACGAAGATAAAGGATGTATTTGTTTGCTGGTTTTGGTATTAATGGGCACCCCAATGTTTTTAATTACTCGACACTACTCTACAACATCATCACTTTCACTTGTTACTGAAAGTTGATATCGAGAATGTTGCGCCTAGCACATAACAGGTTTCAAAGGATCGTTTCGCGAGCATTCTACTCACCCCATTCTTAAAATTAATTTAACATAGATTGAGCAAATTGGAAAGATTGTCTGAGATGGATCTACGATGTTAAGTCCCTAATCTTTCCTGTGAAACGAGTATTTCCAACATGGTAGTATTGACTCTTTAAATCTAATTTTTTTTTTCCCAAAAGACTTTGGTTTTAACGGGCAATTAGAGGAGTATTATTCTTGAGAATTTTTGCGATTAAACTTTTGGAGAAGCTTCTGTAATCCAGGGAATTTCAAGAAGAGCGGTTTGAAAACTGAATGTGAGTAGTTCGAGGCAAACCGAATGGATTTTGGATTTTCCTTTGGAGGTAATATGGAATAAAAATTTTGATTAATCGAGAGAATAATATATATCTTTTCTATTTAACCAAAGATTACTGAATTAACTTAATTACCCCCTTTGTAGAACTGGCTGTGAAAAAAAACGGAGGAAGATTAAATACCCGAATTATAATTCATTTATTATATAATTAAGATTGCTGAATCGAACAATCAAAATAGAAATTGGAAAGGAAAGCAGAGAGTTTATACAGTTTAAAGAAAATGAATTTTTTTCTTCAATTCAAGCAGAAATCTCATTCAGAAGCATATTCTCATGACCTTCAGCTCCAGGTGACCAAGAGAATGATAATGGTAACGATTTGGGCTCTAATCATCGTTCTTGGAAACGCGATCACCTTTGCTGTTTATCGTTACTTCGCCATGACGGCGATTGATATCACAAGAATCTCGTTGATGATACTTTTTGTAGTCGGCTTCTGCTACCTGAGACACAACCTTCAAAGAACTAAGAAGTACATCAACAAAATAAACATCGTTATGGATATCTGTCTCATCTTCATTCAATTCATCTTTTATCCGTTAGTTGGAGGCGCGGGTCTCAATCCTTATGGAAAGTTAGGAGCTTTCACAATGGGTTGGTTAACTTGTATTGGCTGCTTTTCAATCTACTACGTTGTCGTTAGCTGGTGGATCAAAGCTATTGCCCCAATCATCCAGATCGTCTACTTCCTCGTTTTCATCGTGCAAGCCGAATTCTATTGGCCCGCGATCCTTATTTTTGCTGCTGAGTCAGCTATTATGTATCTTTGCTACGTCTACATCCACGAAAAGTACATGAGAAAGGACTTTATTGAGAAGAGGAAGGTCTACGAGAATTATGAAGCTATTATGAAGATTTTCGATGACATTATCCAAGGGATCATGATTGTGGACCAAGAATATAAAATTATCTACTCAAACAGAACAGTCGACTTGATGTTTAATTTGCAACGGCCACAGGAGGTTGGCTCATCAATCGAGAGGCTATTTTCTGAGATTCAAGTGAAAACAATCTCTCCAAGAATGGACGCGCCTGGAACTGAGCGCATGATGTTTGCTTCCCGAGAAAACGAGGAAACAGTAATAAAAACTTCTCATGTTTCTCTCTAATCATGATCTAATAGGAGTATCAGCAATCACTTGGTGATATGCTACCAACGATTTCAGAGACGCTTTTCCATCATAGCGCGCCGGAATCATCAGTTACTGCTGAAACGTGCTGGTTTGGCCCAGCACATGAACACCAAAACAAGAGAAATTTTTTTATAAAGTTCACGACTTCTCTATTCATGCACAAGCAGGTCATAGTCATCAACATCACTGACACCACTGATAGAGACTCCCTCATCACGGCCCAAGCGAGCAGTGAATACAAAAGTCGACTGCTTTCTTCTGTTTCCCACGAATTGAGAACTCCGCTAAATGGCAGCATCAACTTCATTGAGCAGACTCTCAATGATCGTTCGATCCCCACCCAAGCAAAGGAGAAATGGTTGATTCCTGCTCTCAGAAGCAATCGACTGCTGCTATCACTTGTCAATGACATTCTCGACTTTTCTCAGATGCACGCTGGAAAATTGCGATTGGTCTTTGAGCCTCGTAACATTGTAGAGACTGTCAAGGAGTGTATAGAACTCCTTGAAATACAAGCGAAAAAGAAGAGTTTGAAGCTCTCTCTAAAAAATAACCTTGACATGGAGTCAGAGGTTGTGACAACAGATCATAACCGTCTTCGCCAAGTGATTCTGAACTTGCTCAGTAATGCTGTGAAGTTCACCTTTAAGGGAGGAGTGAAGGTTATTTTGGACCCATTGACCGCGAAGCGTGACCCTCTCTCTCTAAACGGCCAGCATGAGGCCTTGAAAGGAGTCAGAATAACATGTAGAGACACCGGAATCGGTATCAGTAGAGAGAATCAAAAGAGACTTTTCCAAGCCTTCGAGAAGATTGATTTAGGGAATCGCGCTGCAATAAACGCCACGGGAGCGGGGCTAGGACTTCTCATCTCGAATAATTTAGTTCAGAGACTGAGCCCAGAGGACGTGGAGTTCGGAGAATCAAAAATGATCAGGTTCGAGTCGAAAGAAGAAGTCGGGACAAACTTTTATTTTGATATTTGGAATAGAGTCCAAGAGAGAGTTGATTCTCGGCATACCGAGCTCGATGGTTATAAGAGCAGTGAATCACTAGGAGGCGCCTCCGAGGGAGGTATAGAAATAAGAAGTATCGAAGAACTGAACCGAATGATTTCATTTTGTTCGAGCCATCAAGGACTAAAAAGAAGAGGGAGCACAGAAATACCTTATTCGAAAATGAAGCGCAGTATGACTCATAACCAGATGTCTCAAACCTCCACAGCTTCTCAAATCAGCTGCAAATGCCCCAAGATTCTAATCGTTGACGATGATCCCTTTAATCTCACTGCTTTAGAGCAAATCCTTAATAAACTTCGAATTGACTGCCATTGGGCATTCAATGGCAGAGAAGCTATTGAAAAAATAGAATATCGTCAGCTTAACCGTTGTTGCAGTGGTTGTTCGCAATACAAGGTCATTTTCCTTGACTGCAGCATGCCAATTTTAGACGGGTTTGAGACGACGAAAATATTGAGACAAATGATTAAAAAAGGTGAAGTCGATGATTTGAAGATCATCGCTTGTACGGCTTTAGTCCAACAGTCAGATGAAGATAAAGCCAAGGTGGTCGGGATGGACGACTTTTGCACCAAGCCCATTAAAATAGGAGCAATTAAAGAGAAGTTGCTCTTAGTAGGCTATTATGGATAAGCCGAAGATGCTTAATATTAGAGCGTCTTGCTTATGGACGAAATCTGAGGTTGATCTATAGAGGTCAATCATTAATAGTGCTATTTAGTGTTCTATGATATAGAGGCTTTGGACCTAATGCATGAAGAGTGTGTTGGAACAAGTATTTATGTATGGTTTTTTTTTTCTTTGTGAATTAACTATCTTTTTTTTAACTACTGCATGGAGACTAGAATGGAAAAAAAAGAGAGAGAAGTATTAAGAACCTGTATGAAAATGAAGATTCCATATGTTTCCCAGGGCCTGTTTCTATTTAAACTAATTTTCTAATGAATTTCTGGCTGTTTATATATTTACAGAGGATTGAGTTTTTTTTGGTTGTAATTTCTGTTGAGAACTTTCTTGTTTTCACAAATTGATCAAGAATGAATAAATAACACTTAATTTTCATTTGTTGAGAGGATTGTTGACCCTCCAAAACGAAAAAACATGTTTAGATTATCGAATACTTACATTATACATATTTACTAATAGAATGCTACCTTGTTCAAGAGAGGTCAAACGTCTTATAATTAATTTTCCAGATAAAACACAGCTCATTTAATATTATTGTTGATAATGATGGTAAAATACTTAAAAATATCTAAACCACAAACAAATATGAAGAAATTGTATACTGTCAAAAAAAAATTAAAAAAAATAATCAAGAGGTTAAATTCCCTCAATTAAACAAATTAATATGGGATTTTTTTCCTGATAAATAGTGATTAGCAGGTGAAAGACTCCCTAAAAAAATTATAAACTACTGCTATTGTATCACACCACTCAGTAAAATCTTATTCTGAAGTTTCTTTTTCACCTGCCTTGTAGGTGGGGTGCTTCTTGCGGATATGCAAGTTTAGTGAAGTATCAGAACTATAAGGAGATATTAGCATTATTCTGAGTGAATTGTAATTACCCGTATGACTTTTGGCATTGGACTATGGGGCATTTGTGTTCTCGAGGAATTTCAGTAGCTGGTCTTCTCAGTCTCTTCTTCTTGGGCACGTAAATATATTCAATTGGTTTGCGTAACGGCAACTTAGAAAGCTCTTTTTGCTCGTACTCTTGGATTCTCTTTTCGAGGGCTTTATTCTGACTAGTGACTTCCAACAGCTAAGAAGTTGTTAATTAGAGAAAGAACAAGCAACCAATTTGTTTACCTTTTCTTCTAGTTCCTTCTTATATGTCGTTATTTGAGATATATAAGCTCCCATTTCCCCTGAGATGAAGGAGATAAATAAGAAAATTGGAGGTGTTTCTATTACTTATCACGGTGAGGTCGTTGGAGTGTGCCTCTGCTTGAGCTGTTCTGTGATAGTTTCCAAACCCACCTAATCCACAGCTCTTCGCTCCAAATAGACTATTGGTCGCTAGACTTTCAGAGTTTCTTAAAAGCGGGTTTGCGATCAAGTTTTGGAGGCGGTTTGCTTCTGGAGAGCTCATCAGCTCGCCGGAAAGCGGCATCATAGAGTTAAAAGGAAGCAAAATTTTTGGGTGGGAGAACCCACTCGAAGGTAGACTTGCTGATGAGAGAAGCGAGGAAACGAGTTGATGTTCAACCTGCGAAGTAACGGAGGCTTTTGGTAACTCGATGGGCCATAAAGAGGCGCCCTTACTTGCAAGGAAAGCTGTGCTGTGGTCTTTGATGAAAGCGCTATTCATTCTCTCAATAAATTGTATTATAATTGAAACAAGCATTCGATCTATTTACCAATCTCACGTCAGAGGAACCAACGCATAAGAGCCATTTAAATTTGTCTCTCGATTAGAAAGGATTTATTTTCGAATCAATCAATTAGGAACAAACAAATATAACCAAAATTTTTAATCGAAAACGTAGGCTCAGTTTTGCAATTTGCTATTATTGCTCTAATTCTTGCGATATAAACCTTTAATAATTAATAGCTTACTAAACAGACTTCTCCTCTGAAGTTAAATCAGAATTACTAAAATGGATTTCCTAAAGATTCCAAGCAACAGCGCCATCATCAGTGAAAATGCTTCTTCACATCAGCGCTACCATTAACTCCACCAACCTGGGAAGTATCAAGCCGTACTGGCCCTGTCGGCCGCTTCTTGGTGGAGGTAGATATTTCTGGGAATCAAAAAAACAGAAAGAACCGTACAAGATTTCGCTGCTTCTCGATTAATTCAAAAATTTATAGGAGTTTCTGTAAATTATTAAAGTGGATATTAATGCATCTCACACTGGAGCAATACGTGCTTCAAATTGCACCGGAACCTGGAGATTTATAATATAATGGATTTATGCGTATAATTAAAAGGTTCTAAAGTTCGCAAATGCTTCTGTAAAGTTATTCTAACCTTCTGTAATTATGAGAATTGGGAAGAGTTCTCTTTTTCCCAAATAAAAACAAACATAACAAAATGAAATTGGCAGTGTGTGCAAAATATAGATTAGGTTACCCATATGCTTCGATGTGTAAAACTTTAATCCCAAATGGTTGTTCTTGGGCTATTCCTTTTTCCTTGCTTCTCTCAAGGTAACATTTCGAGCATTCGAGAGTTATATATACACAAACGAAATTTCTTTAAATTCGCAGCTTTATTTTTGAACCCTATTGCTTATTTGGTTGTATTCCTGCACATAAGGCTGCCAATCAAAAGAAATAGGTTATTGCTTTGGTTTGAAAATTTTTCCATGGCAATTTTTCACTTTTGATCGCCTGTCTCTGGTTGATATTGGATGAATTTGCTGTCGAAAGTTGGTCTTTCATGGTGGAACTCAGTGTGAATAACACTGATTATTATTAATCATCTGTATCTAAAATATGATCCCTATTTAAGATTCCAAATCAAACTTTAACATTTCTCATAGTCAGTAAAAGGATAAATGAGTTGGTGATAGTTTCTGGATAATTCGTAGGGTTTGCGCATTTCTTCATTTCGTGAATTAGCGGCTCTACCAATTCGGATCCACTTACTCGCCAAAGAGGACTTTTCAAATCGATAAATATAAATCGAAACAGTCAACCAAAGAAAGATGAGACTAGGATTTTCATAAAAAATTCATTGAAAAAGCAGAAATGCAGCACCTTCAAACAGCAAGAGTCATGGTTTTGTAGTATCATTTGAGATCCAGCGCACGTAAGCAGATTTTCTGAAATGGAATTTGAGTGCCTGATTTCAGGACTTAGCGACATTTCCCTGAAATACATCTTGTTGTTAGTTCTAATTGCCTACAACAATTGAGTGAGGCCTTTTCAATTTTTTCACCGCCAAGAGTTTCTTGTGCCTAGAAAGTGATTTAGAGAGTGAGAGAGTTTATGAAAAGGAGCAATAGCGAATACGATTTGCTGAATTAAGTCTCACTTTTCAACTGATACGTGAAAATTTAATAATGGAAAGAGTTTGCGGCCATAAAACAATCGCTTTTTAGAAAACCCTGTTTAATTCTTTTCAAAATTGCGAGATGATTGTCTTGTGAGAATTTCTATTTATCTGCAAAGATATGATAATGAATTCACGTCGCTTACAAAATAATTTTCTTGCTTTCATATGAGTCAAATTTCACAAGACTTTCTTGACTGCTATTAGATCAAAATACAAAGCAAAAGAAGCGAAATCAAAGGATAAACCTGTGCATCAAATGAATTAATTTAAAAGAAGAGAGATGTATGTACACCGCCTTCTCAACCATTAAATGTTATTTGGGCTAGTCATAAGATAACAATTGTTTTGTAATTTTTTCCATCTGTAGGATGGAGAAAAATGAAAAGCAAAACAGATTTCCCGTGATCAAGCCATCATTAATTTTCATTACTCGACAAAACCGTAATTACTAGCCTGCAAATCTCCGATGCCTCAGAGATAAGTATTTTCAATAAAATTGAAGAGATTATCACAGATCCTATGCAATCGACTGACAAGAGATTTATCATAAATAGAAAAGTGTTAATAATTCATACATTATAGGTAATGTCTCATTCACTGACCTCATTCATTGAGCATGGCCAACCCTTCTTCGTTTTTTTCTTTCTTCTCAAAGGATCGAGATCGATCTGATGATGAATAACAAAGAGATGGAAATGAAATTCTGAGCTAAGCACAGAGACATTGTTTTAAAGATAATATTGGCTGAATTTCATTTGCGAATAAACTTTTAGTCGCTGATATCTGAACTTTAACGGGTTAAATAAATTCAGGAACCAAATTGCGAAAAGCTCTGAAAATTCCTGCACTCATGGCAACTTCAATTGAGCTAATCCCTCCATTGGATTCCAACGACGAAGGCTTCGAGTTTATCGAATTCGACTCTAATGCAAATCGTTACTTGGTTCCACGATACCCTCCAGAATGTGTCTCAAAATTAATCAGCGAGCATGACATTAAAAATTTCATCGAAAAAGCAAACGAGATTCTTGCGAGAAACGAAGCCACTGGGAATCCATCAAAAAGAGATTACAAGGTTACGTTTTGCTGTGTCGGACTCCTCGTATTTTTAGTTGGATTATTCATAATCGGAGTGCTACTAACAAATACGTCCAGCTATACCACTTATTTAGCTGCTATTGGTATCACACTAATCTACGTGGGGAGCGTCTTCTTCATTGTTGTTATTTTCCTCATCCGGAAAACGCCCTGGTTCTTAGGCTCTTTCGATTACTTTACTCAAAAGATCAGCAAGTATATCGAAGAAACTCATAAGAAACAGCCAAATCTGCCAATAAGATGGAAGCTGGGAACCCGAGTGGGAAGGAGAAATCGCAGAGTGCAAACATATGACTTACTTTATCTTGTTTGGTCCAATAAAGACTTAAACCCTACAGAAAAAATAGTTGAATGCAACCTCCAGCCATAATGAATCATCCCACTACCAGAATTCTGAAGTCTTCTTCAAATCCATTTTACCAAAGTTTATCTCTCATTGCTTATTTTCCAACCCTTTGCTAAGTAACATTAGGTATTAGTGTTCACAAACATATAGTTTAATTGTGTATTTTGGGTGTATTGATATATGCAAGAGTTTTTATTCAATCAGTTTGGAAATTTTATGAACAATCAAAAGAGCAAAAATGGAGATAACATTCACATTCAAAGTTTCTGGTAGAATAATTTGTTTCTCATCGCCTGCTGGTTTGAATCTTCGAGCGGCAAGTAGGTTTTTCTCATACACAAAAAATGCATTTGTTGAGTCATAATATCTAGATCTTGTGAACAAAAAAAGAATTGAGGGAATTAACAAAACATTGTGCGGAGGAACAACGAGCAGTTGGTCGGTTTCCATGGCGAGTTTTGCTCGGAACCTCAAAAATGAGATTTGAATTCTGATCACTTAAATTGATTAAAAGTGGGCTTTTACGGCAATACGCTAAATTTGGATTTGCTCTTCCCGTGTAGAAAAAGTAGAAAAATTATAGATGTTCCATCCAAGTCGATTCTTTGACATTTTTGGGACCTATTGCGAGGAAAACTTGGAATTCAGCGTAACTAAAGTGCTAACCAACGATCTCTCCCCATAAACACCCAATTGGATTGTAGAAAAAATTTTTAAATCGAATAATTTAGTAAATTAAATTGAGAGACAGAATGAGTCTCCCGGTTAGTCAGAGACCACCACCAAACGATCTCTCCATAGAAGAAGAATACGAGCAGATCCAATTTGACTACAGCCTCAATAGATATATTGTTCCAAGGGAATTTTCGGAGTCACTGTTACGTTTAATCCCACAATATGAGGTTTGTAACTTCATTCAAACAATAAACGAAGTAATCGAAAGAAACGAGCGTCGAGCCTACAACCCTTCAACCAGCAAAAAGTTATCAGTCCTTGTCTGCGTAATCATAACCTTTATGTTTATTGGAACTCTATTAGTGTGTGCGCAAATTGTTCTTGATTCAACGAGATTATATTCGGTTGCTGGAATCCTGGGAATCGTGCTTATTTATATTTCAATTTTGCTATTGGTTGTCTTCACCGCAATCCTTTGGAGATCACTGCATTTCATGGGATCGTTTGCGTATTATACTCCCAAGATACGAAAATTGCTCGATCGACACAAAGAAAGATTCGCAAAAAAGCACGTGCGATGGGAGCTCGGAAAAAGAGTCGGATTCCGACAGAAAGAAGTGGAAGTTTATGATTTATTATTTGTGCATTGGAAAATTAATGTTAATTCGATGCATCAGACGAGATTTGTCCGCAGGGAAGATTTCAGGTCAACTGCCACTGGACTGGCTGTGGAGTCGATTGACTTGTCAATGGCAGGTACAATCAATGGAGTACAATTGAAAGTTCAATTGGAAGAGTGAACGAAAAACGAGTAGCTATTACATAAATCAAATCATATCAATTTTTTTTGTATTTAATTAACATAAAATTTCGTCGCCCCTTCGTATGAATATACGTTTCATCCGTAGTTGGTTTTGACGATTTTGCATGTTCAGATTAAGTTAATCTTTTGATGCTTCTCACTAGAGGTTAGCTTAAAGAGAAGATCTTTTCATTCATCTCAAGAAATTTAATCGTTATGATTGTTTTTTGTTTCGAAGTTGGTCCTTCAGAGCAGAGTGTTGCATACCAATACCACTTGCGTAGTTATTGAAGAATAACCAATAAGGGTGTTAAATATAAAATTTAAAGGAAGATGAAAAGCAAACATTTCATTTAATCCCTTTGGTTTTTCCCCTTTTTTGCGATATCGATTTGATAAATTCCATTTCTTGAGTAGTAAATACTAATGCCATACTTCGTGACTGGCATTAGGCCTTACAGATCTTAAATAGAGAATATCATTAGAAAGGATTAAATGCTGAAATGCTGTCTCCTTTTGACATTTTGGGCTCAAAGTTGCTACAGCTATACTTTTATTGGCTTTTAGAAAGCCACGCGCTTGTGGTAAATAAGCATGTGTCAGTTTTTCCATTGGGATTCTGTTTTTGATTTAAATCTCGGAATCCTGTGATTTTCGACACAATCTTCCAGAAAATAAAATCTAACATTCAAACAAACGTCAATGGGTTGCGTTAGCTCACGAGATAAAGCTCCGAAAAAATACTCCGAAGGTCCCGACTGCTTCACGCAAATTGATGAAAACTATATCAGAGAAAACTATTCGATTGGGACAGAGCTCTCATTAGGTTACTCAGAAAATTGGCGCGTTCGACCTTTTAACTTTTGTAGGTGACTATATCAGAGTTTACAGAGCAATCGATAATAAAACAAGTAACTAACCTTTGATCATTGTCAAATATAGAAAATATTGGCTTATATTTCAAGAACTACTACGAGCCATAAAAATAATCCGGAAGATGGACTTGTTCGAGCATACAGCACCTGGTTTCTTCCGAGAAATGAGCATTTTGCAGAACGAAACTCATCCGAATATCGCTCGCATTGCGGAGCTTCTGCATGATAAAACTAACTACTATATCATCAGCGAGTATCAATTCTTGAGAATGTGATGACAACGCCATCTGTTTTTTTCGAAAGGTATGTTGAGTTAGGGGACTTGCCGCATTGGGTTTTGAAACTAAAGACTTATAGCGAACAAGAAGCCGCTGATATTATGGATCAGCTGCTATCTAGCTTGGAATGGCTGCACACAAGGAAAATCCTGCACAAGTATGCTCGCTTATTATCCTTCATTAATATAGAGCTTCACAATGATTTGGATAGAGACATCAGAATAGACACCTTCGCTATAGACAAGAAAGCTCCAGAGAGCACGCTATTAATGCTAGATACCGGAACTGCTCGAAAGTTTTCATATGTTGGGCATTTTTATTCAAAGTTTGGAGATGTAAATTCTCGTTGCCTCAGCCAGAGTTAAATACTTTGGCAAATGCTAGATGCGTTACGTGGCTCCAGAGTGCCTTAACGGTTTTGAGTACTATTCAGAAAAGAGCGATATTTGGGCTTGCGGGGTGATTGCTTATGCTCTATTGAGCGGTAAATTCCCGTACGATGGAAAGAGCCCTCAAGAGATTCTCAGCAAGCTGTCGAGATTTAAATGCGATTTTGACGATGGTAAGGCTCTGTCAGCAGACAAAGTATGCTAATACAAAGAAAGATGATTGTTGGAAAGGAATTTCAGATGAAGCAAAAGAATTCGTTCAGGCCTTGCTTGAGAGAAATCCTTCCTTGAGGCCAAGTGCTTCAGCAGCGTTGGGAGAAAAATGGTTGCAACCTTATGAGAAAAAGACCTTAATCCCACAAACGAGTCTGCGGGGTTTGAAAAAGATCGATGTAAAATAAACCATTGAAAAATTACCTATTCCTTTCATTCACACGGTGATTTTGAATACAGACCTCTAATAAATTGCAAAGATACGTCCAGCGCTGTTTCATTTCGCGTCGTTTGATAAAGAGCGAGGAGCGTCAGTTAAATTTGCTTTTTGAGAGCATTGACCAAGAAAAAAGCGGATATTTACCAAAAGAGGAGATCGTCCGGAGTATAAAATGATTTGAAAAGATTTCGACATAACGTTGTTTCAAAGAATATCTTGATTTTTCTCGAATTGGCGGCTTGGGTGAGGAAGAAGTAAAGAAAATGCTTGACGAGGTTGATGTAAATGAGGAAGGGAAGGTTGAGTATAAAGGTATTTCCATTATCAGGAAGCGGATTAATAATATACTCGATGTTGTAGCTTTTATCAGCGAGACTTTAGAGATTGAACAATTGACCAGCCACATAGCAAGCGATACTCTCATATCCCCTTCGAAGAAAGTAAACTTTGTAGTTTTTCTCCAGAAAATTCACGAAAACTTTTCAGAAAAAAGATTTCTTTATTCCGAAGGACTTGCTGATAGAGAGTCTCAGGATCGTTACTATTCAGGATCCTGCATGGAAAACATTTTTGGGAAAGATTGCGAATTCTTCGGACGAAAAGGTAAGTGATATCATTCCTAATTATGATTCTGATTGACACAATGGTTTAGATATCTCTCTATCAGCTTGACTTGTTTCTCAATGAAATAGACACACAAGTTACTAATTAGTGTAATTGAAGGTTGAAAGATTTGCATTTATTTATTTAATCAAATGTGATTACACGATTAATAATGCCTTTAATTTGTAAACCAAGCGGTTTTCAGTAATTTTAGTAGTGTTTGGAAAATATGTATTTTCTGAATGAATAGGTCGATAATATTATGATTCGGAATGCCTGATTTTTTGTGAAGCCAAGTTGGAAATAAGAGAGAGAGGCTAATCTCACAAAAGTTTAAATTTCATACTCCTTAACGATTTTATCGAGGAAGCATAACCTCAACTTCCTGATTAGAAAGGGAGCTTAGATCAATCTGCTACTCTAGGCATAGCTAATTCATTGCCTATGAGTAATGCTATTTTTTCTCTTCTAAGGCTAAACAAAAAATGTGACTTTTTGGTTCGTTTCAAACTTAATCACCGAATGTAGGAGGAGGTGATTATTATGCAAGCGGGAACAATGAAACGAAATATGAGATACGTAAATGTGTAAATTTTGTTCGGAATAGAATCAACAGATTAGTTGTATCCTTCTTCTTCACCTTCGCCTTCAGCGGTTTCGATACCGACTTCTTCGTAATCCTTCTCCAAAGCAGCCAAATCTTCTCTGGCCTCAGAGAACTCACCTTCTTCCATACCTT
>ENA-UOTX01001186-UOTX01001186.1-compost-metagenome-genome-assembly--contig:-NODE-1186-length-21387-cov-11.539043_pt1 | contig 21387 bp, 13 predicted proteins | sample MGYA00238143_ERZ746982 | MGnify/ENA primary metagenome ERZ746982 (study PRJEB28758, sample SAMN06268862) | compost metagenome | isolation source: single cell | place: USA: California, Emeryville, Joint... | reverse complement strand
AGGGATGCCCTAATGTAGTTTTTCTTTTCATGAAGCAAAGCTTTAACTTTTCTTTCTCAATGTTAATAGAGCAAAACCGCCACCATCGTCGTCAGAGGAGGTGCCGAGCAATTTGTTAAGGAAGCTGAGAGATCATTGAACGACGCTATCATGATCGTCAGAAGAGCTGTTAAGGCAAACAAGATCGTTGCTGGTGCCGGCGCTGTTGAACTCGAGATCTCAAGATACCTTAGACAACACGCCAGAACCATCAGCGGAAAGCAACAACTCGTCGTCAACTCTTTCGCTAAGGCCCTTGAAGTTATCCCAAGAAACATTGCTGATAACGCTGGTTTGGACTCTTTGGAAATCCTTAATAAGCTTAGAAAGGAACATGCTAATGAACGTAATTTTGAGAATATCCGCAATGTTTTATTGACAAATTTATCAAGAAAAATGGTTCGGTGTCGACATCAACGGCCCATCAGGAATCGTCGATGCTTACGATGCTTTCATTTGGGAGCCATTGATCGTTAAAGTTAACGCTTTGTCATCTGCTTGCGAGGTATTTTTTTTCATTGAATGAGCAATGAATGAACTAATTTTCGAAAGGCCGCTTGCATTATCTTATCAATCGATGAGACCGTCAAGAACCCTAAGTCGGATCAAGACACTAAGATGAAGAAGCCTCCAATGATGCCTCCAATGAAGGGTGGCTTCCCAGGCTTGAAGAGAATGAAATAAATACAGAGTGATTGAAAAATCTTATCAATAAATTTGTCCTCTTTCATCTATGCGTGAATAAAACAAGTTGAGAAATGAATTACATGAATTAATGTGGTTTTATGTGAACCAGTTAGCATTGAAAAATTGAAAAATGTTCATGGGATATGAGAAGATTTGAAATCTAAATTATACTATGGCTCCCTTAGTTGAACTACACTGATAGAAAATCTAATTATTTTCCAATATCGCTCTGTCTCTGACTTCAAAGCCCCCAAAGACTCGTCCATTCAAATGCAAATACATAGGCTTTCTCAAATTTCGTGAGGGATTTTGTATTAACAGAATGCATTAAACGGAGGACATTAAATTAAAAAAATTCGTCAGCCACAGGATTTGAACCTGTGCGGGGAAACCCCATCAGATTTCGAGTCTAACTCCTTAACCACTCGGACAGACTGACTACTTGAAGTCACTCAGATTGACCTCAGCTATAACCTAATCTACCTCCACCCAAAAATTAAATAAACTCAGGTTCAATAGCATTTCTGAGGAGATCGCCGCCATTAAATCATCACTCTCACCAACTGCTTTCTCTGCTTCATTGTTTAAAGCCTTTCTTCCGCATCTAGGACGTTAACAGAGTTCATGGGAGAGAATAAGGCTCGGCTAGGACATATATAGAATTTTCGTGAATTCGTGAGTTAGTTAAAGTAAAAAATTTGATACCGATTTCATTCACCTGCTCTCAATTAAAAGTATTTCATCTCAATAATCAGCAAAAATAACCACTTAAATCGTTCATGTCTTACTCTTACCTCTTTAAATACATTATCATCGGCGACACAGGTAACTTGCTCATACATTCGAATCCGCGGAACAGCTAACATTTTGCAAAGGCGTTGGAAAATCATGCCTTTTGTTGCAATTCATCGATAAGCGCTTCCGTCAGAAGCATGAAGTAACCATTGGCGTCGAGTTCGGAGCCAGGATGATGAATATCGATGGCAAGAACATCAAACTTCAAATCTGGGACACCGTATACCGATAAGTCCTATTACATCTAATTATTATCTCTTAGGCCGGCCAAGAGTCGTTTAGATCGATCACCAGGTCTTATTATCGTGCAGCAGCCGGAGCATTGCTTGTTTATGATATCACCAGGTATGAATTTGATAGGTTTATTGAGTTTCTGATGGGAATTGTCTCAGACGAGAATCTTTTACCCATCTGAGCAGATGGATTGAAGAAGCGAAACAAAACGGAAACCCATACATGTCGTTCATATTAATCGGCAACAAATGCGACCTAGAAGCAGAGTAATCGAGCTGGTTGATCATTGTTACTAAATTACCATGGGAAAATTAGACGTGCTGTCTCTTACGAAGAAGGAGAGAAATTTGCGAAGGAGAACGGCTTGATCTTTTTGGAAACCTCAGCAAAGACGGCTTTCAACGTTGAAGAAGTAAGGTTCAGTTCACGTGGCCGCTTTTCTAATATATCTCTTGCTTTGAAAGTCTTTCATGAGGACAGCGCAGATGATCCATGAGAAAATCGAAAGAGGAGAAATCGATATCACTAATGAAGTAAGTGAATTAATCAAAATGACCTCGAATTCATTATTATACTTAGAATTTGGGAATTAAAGTCGGTGGAGAAGCCACAACTGGGAAAAAGCTCGTGCTTGACAAGAAATCTGACGACAAGAAGGAGGGTTGTAGTTGTTAAGTATAATTTTTCTTCCAATTTGAAGTTGAGATAAGTGATTCGCATTTGGTTATCAAATGCTCATTGACTATGCTTAATTATGATCTATATTGGTAAATAGTAGTCTGAGTTCAGATATCCCACAAATTCTCATATATCGCTCAGTCTCGTTCGTCTCGCTCGTTTTTTCTTGCAGATGCTCCTTGCATTTCGCACAAATTAATGCTTTGTGTGTGATTAATAAGGAAAAAATTAGTTGGATATTCCATATAATATTTAAACTGAATAAAGAAGATCTTAGATAGATGGTAGATACAACCGAAACAAAGACCAGCAATATCCCCAAGCCTACCGCCCCGATTACGCCTTTCCGAACGGCTGATGTAAAGGCTGAGCTGCTATTTACAGCAGGTCAGATCGGAATGGACCCAAAAACTGGACAGTTGGTGTCGGATGATGTCGTGGAACAAGCGAAGCAAGCCCTGAAGAACCTCGAAGCGGTTTTGAAAGAAGGAAAAAGCTCGTTACAGAACGTGCTGAAATGCACGGTTTTCTTGACAGACATGGCTGATTTTACCAAGTGCAACGAGATCTACGCCGGTGTATTCACGAAACCCTATCCAGCAAGAAGCTGCGTCGGTATGAAGGAATTGCCAAAAGGCGCTAAATTCGAAATCGAGGCTATAGCCGTGATCGACCGCAGCTAGACGGGATTCAAATGAGAATAATGAGGGTTTCTTTTATATTACTTGAAAGCGTAATTTTCTATTCTCAAAGAAAGTAATAAACTCTATAAATAATGTTCATCGTTGCTTGTGAGTTGTACCGTTCTAATGCGATAACATTAAAGATCTCATTATTAGTTATGGGAACCTAAAAGATATCAATTAGAATTGAAGAAAGTGAATTGATTAAAAATCTTAAGATATAGGAAGTCAATTTAATGAAATGTTAGTGAAATTTTCATGAATTAAGATCTCATTAATTGGAAATTTATCTTTGGAATTATATATATATTAATTTTTTTTAACAAAAAATTGAAGTTTATTGCTGGATTTAGTAAGTAAAGTAATGGTATTTCAATTTGTTATTCAAAAACCAGGATTAGGTAGAACGGGTAACTAATAAAATCTACATAATTTCATATGATGACGCAAAATCTGTAAAAGGTAAAGGAGCTGAACTTCGTCAATGATAGATTGATTGATTCGAAATATATTAAAAGCGAGATAACAAAGATATATATTTTCGATAGTTTCTTCAATTGTTACCTTTAAATTCTTTCTTCTAAATAAATAACTTGATGAAGGAAATAGATTAAGAAAATTTTCAAATCTGTATTGTCTCAGTAATGCCATAAGGAATTTTAAAGATTTCTGAGTCACTAATTACTCATATCAAGTATATCAAGTATAAAATTAAAATACTTTGTTGTGCTAATCTTTTAAAATGTTAGTTCATATAGTGCTTAATAGTAGAATAAAGGATAATAAATTACAATTGCTCTATTTGAGCAAAGACTTCTTGAATGAGAAACTTTATACCTGAAACAAATCTATAGCTTTCTTTAGTTTTGGTTCAGAAATGTGATGATGGCTAGTAGATAGTTTAGCACATTTGTAATTCGTTTATCCAATCTAATTAGCCTCAATTAGTCATTGATCTGGCAACGACATTCATTTGCATTCAAGCATTGTATTCATGGTATGCAGTTCGCAGAGCCTATGACTGTGGCCAAGCAGTCACTCTGCTCAAACGTGGTATTGTTTTGCTATCACCTTTCATAATTTGATAGTGTCATTATCAGTTTTCTGGTTGGCTGCCAGAAGTATTTCATTGATGGCAATAATCCTCTAATTTCGAATCAACAAATTCAATTAAGGATATTTCTAGGCCGCGATTACATCAAACAGTCGGTTTGATGTCCAAACTTGGTTTTCTTGCAGCAACTGGTGGCCAAAGAATAGAAGAATTAGAGAATCCCACCAAAATGACTGAGAGTCTCAGGTTGGCGAATTTTGCTGTAAAGTCGCATTTGGAATCGTGCTTATCTAACTCTACAAAGACCATTTAGTTGGTCTCGACGACATATTTCTGATCGGAGAGTCAGATAAACCAGTCGAATTAAATTCAACACTTATGATCAGACCGCAGCCTGAATCTACTTAAACACCTAGCTAAATTATATTTCTCAAATAATCTTACCAAGAATGGTGCTATCATCAAAGAAATCAGGTTTTGTGCGTCCAACCTTGGAGAAATGCAAGGCAGCTCTCGGCAAATTCACCACAAAAAACAATGATGACGGAGAATATCTCAAAGAGCTAATAAAACTCTTTGATCCAATCCCGATGCCCGGCCCAGATGATTGGCTCAGTTGCTACAAAGAGCCTGGACAGACTTTTGAACAATTTTCAAGAGGGAAGTACTCAAAAGTCACAAGCAAGAAAAAAACGATCTATTTGCAACCGCTTGAAAAAACCATCACTGAAGAGATGATCAGCGCCTTTGAAAAATTCCTTGGAGCATATTTTCCTGGCATGATCGTTAAAGTCAGCCCTCCCATTTATTTAGAAGAAGAGAAGAGCATCACATGTCAAATAAATAGCGAGACCAATAAGAAGCAATACCGCGCGGAGGAAATTCTCGTCGATATTCTGAGTCCTAGAGCGGAGGCAGATGCATATTGTACAATTGGATGCACAATGACTGATCTTTGCTACGAAGTACCTGAGGAGTGGGGTATCTTAATTAAATGTTGAATCGCCTTTTAAACTGATTGTCAGTATTTGGACTCGCAGATCAAAAAAGAAGTACTGGAGTTTTCTCGTTTGCGCGTTATGATGAAAATTTTTTCCTTGAAGAACCCCTTGTTCCTATAGATCCTCAGGTTCTTATCTACAGAGCCTCAAAGGTATTTCTCTATCTCCATAGTGCTCGTTATCTAATTCCTAACTGCTAAGGTAATGGCTCATGAAATAGGACATATGTTTGGAATAGAACATTGTATCTATTTCCACTGTCTCATGAATGGATCGAATAATCTCAAGCAAGATATTGCAAGTCCAATGGAATTTTGTCCGATTTGTATTCGCAAGCTTCAATCAAACATTGGATTTGATTTAGTGAAGAGATATGAAGGATTAGCAGATTGCTTTAAAGAGCTGGGAGGAAAATTCTTAGATGATATTAAGTGGTATGAAAAAGCATTGGCTCTTGCCAAGGAGAGAGAAGCATAATATTTTTCATTTGATTGTTCTCCTGACTTAGTTGCTGCTATTGTTGATATCGATTAAGAAAAAAAGATATGAATATGCTGACTTGGAATCCCATTAGCAACTAAAATTTGACTGGAACATGTCTCCTCAAAAGATGTTCCTAGACTTTAAACTTTTGTTTTCAACTCCAATTAGTTACAATATTTGTTAATTATTATAGTCTTTCCTTTGCTTGCCAGTGAAACTCATTTTTTTTTTGAACGAACCAATGTTCTCTGAGATAAATTCGGAATTCAATTTCTAATTTTCCGCAATAAAATACACTAATACTGAAACAAACTCAACACGAAAAAAACCTTTGTTTGGCAAAAAAAAAGAATATTCAAACACATTAAACCATTCCTCTTGATGAATTATTCGAATTAAACTCCAATCTGTAATTGGAGATCAACGAGAATATAAAAGCTCTAGACTTCAAAACTACTTTTTCTCCCAGAATCCTTTCGATGAAAGTACATCTTTTACCATCTGAAAAGTAACAGGTTTTGTACAGAAATCATCTACCCCAGCTGCTTTCGCTTCATCCAACTCAGATTGCTGAACAAACGCCGTGCACGCGATTATTTTCATCTCGTTTATCTCGCCATCAGCAATCATCTTTCGAAGGAATCGAGCCGCTTCGAATCCATTCATGACAGGCATATTGCAATCAAGAAATACAACCTGATACTGCGAGCATGAAGCAGATGGACATGGTAGACTCTGTCGTTTTCTTATCTTTTCGATAGCCAAAGCACCATTGAAGGCCCAATCGCATTTGATATCAAGCTTGTTGAGGTGTTGCTCGAGAGCCGTCAGGTTGAAAGGGTCATCATCAACGATTAAGACTTTTGGGCATGAGCATGATGAGTCAGTGGTAACTTGGATGTCATTTGCCTGGGTTTCTTTTGTAGAGATTAACTTGTCTTCGTTTAGTCGGGCTGGGTTCTGAGCGCAAATAGAATTTAAAGTGGCTCGCTTTAAGCGGCAAGAGTCAGCTATCGAAGGAAAAACATCTCTGTGGTGTGTTTCTGCGCTAGGAAGGTCGATATCTTCTTCTGAAAAACCAACAAGCGAGCCTTCTGCAGGAAGATTTTGTATTGGTGGCATTAGTATCTGTTGGTCTCCATGTTCGTAAATATCGAAATAAAAGGTGGATCCGACACCGCTTTTTGATTCGAATTGTATTGAGATTTTCTCCTCTTTGACTTCTTCTTTTTCATTCTCAGAGTTTAGCCTCTGGACAAGATTATTTGAAATAACTAAGCCTAGCCCAACGCCTGTTGAATTTAAAGTGATCTTGTCACCAAGCTCAATCTTCTCGAAAGCTTTGAAAAGTTTCTTCTGGCTTTCTTCATTGATTCCAATACCTGTGTCTTCACATACAAATCTCACGCCCCTTCTTCTTTTTTCTCCCTTACTACAAAGATTACTCCTTTCACCATTTAATAAGATTCTGTTTTTCTGTGTTTTGTTTGTTGTCAATAATGGCGCTTCTTCTAATCTGAGAAGTACATGTCCTTGGAAAGTGAACTTGACTGCATTGCTCAACAAATTCAGAATGATTTGTCTCAACCGGTTATGATCAGTAAACAGCATAAATGCATTATTCTCGCTCCGGATTTCTTCTGATGGTAGTGATGATGATTGTGGGAGCATATTTTGGAATATGATATCAATTCCCTTCTTTCTTGCCTGAATTTCAAGTAACTCAACACATTCCTTCGCGGTCGAAACAACATCTCTTGACTCAAATACCAAGCGCAATTTGTTTTCTTGCATCTGAGAGAAATCAAGAATATCATTGATCAATGAAAGCAACAATCGGTTGCTTCTAAGAGCAGGAGTGAGCCATTTCTGTTTGACTTCATCAGGAACAGCAGGATCAGAAATCGCTTGTTCTGTGAAGTTGATGCTGCCATTGAGAGGAGTTCTCAATTCATGAGAGACTGATGCTAGAAGACGGGATTTATAGTTATTGTTATCTTGGGCAGCAATGAGAGCATCTCGATCTGTGGTATCATAGACAGTGGCAACGATAACATGCTGTTCCATGTAGAACGTCGGATTGAATTTTATATGGTAGTTCTTCGTCTTGATCATGACATCTCGTCTATCTTTCACATTGATTATACCTTCCACTGAAATCGTATTATCTTCATTTTGAACATTCATCGTAGAGGACAAATAGCCGATAATGCCTTCCATATGAAGATACAATGATGGAAGAGCCTTTTTCTCCGAATCGATACCCCCTTCCAATCGTACCTCCAGACTCTTCGGAGAAATGCACCTGACTCCGATCTGCTGAAATAGCCTCTCAATAGAAACTTTTCCTTCCACTCCGAACAACAGAGACACTGTCTTGTTCGCATAGAGAACATGCTCTGTTTTATCAAAAATGATAATTCCTTCACAAATATTATCAAAAATTTTTTGCGTCGCCTCCAGGTTCTCTTGGACCTTACATATATCAATAAAGTGCCTCCTGTCGTACTTTTCCACGACATAGACCGTTGCAGCGTAGAAAACACACGCCTCGATTGCCAGCACTACAAATGGAACTATATTATCCTGATAGATGATCGCAAATATCAAGTAGTACAGCATCTGAGCGAAAATTCCAATCACTCGAATCCACCAATGATGCAATAAAACTGCCACTGAGAATAACAACGAGCTATTTGACCAACCCCACATCAAAAGCCCTAACCCTCCGAATTGTTGGACGTCGACATTCGTGCAGAGCGGAAAGTATGAAAATGCTGCTAGAATCGCCATTATGTCAATTATCAGAACAATCAATCTGATGCGTTTGCTGAGAAGATGAGATTTCCATTTTACTAGCCATATTGCCAGAACAGCTGCCGCGCAGAGAGCGATTCTAATCAGAAATGCTAGTCTTGATTCGGCAATCACGACGGCAGGAGCTGTGAAATAGATAATGATCCCTCCAATCAAATAAATGATGAAAAAAAGCCCCATAACGGTCGCTCGCTTCGAGAGCTGAAGAGGCATATCCTCCATGTAGGCTTCATGATGAGCTTTTGATTTAAACCGAAGAAGACGGTCCATTTCCAAACAATTCAGCGTTTTTTATTTATATTTTTGTATGTTTGACTCTTTCAGTAATCAAACACAGCAAGTAACCAGTTTTGCTTCGAAAAAATTGTTATAAATTGGATATTTAATCCAGTAATTTAGCAAGTAGGCTCCCTCTCGATTATTCCTAATTCAGTAGTTATCAGCGAGGAAATTGATCACTTGGAACAAATAGAAAAAAAATTATTTTGGGAGGTAATGATCATGGCAGATTTGCTGGACACTGGGTGTGTTGTGTCTCTCAATTCCATTAGCCTTTTAAAAAATGCTTGGAGAGTTTATCCGTTAAACTAAATTATTCTGGAAAAAAAGATTTGAGGTGTGTCCTATCAGACATTCATCTGAAATCGGCTTCCTTTGCTGCAAAAAAAAATTATGTGTTAAATGTGATTCCACTCGACTAGCCCTATCTCAGTGCTTTTGGAATTGTTTTTGGGGTCGATGCTCTATTATCGGGTGAATAGATGCAAGTTGTCCTTTCATTTACTGCTGAATGACAAATTGTCTTTCGCTGTGAACGTTTGAGATCCAAAACAAGAGTTCCCATAAAGTGCTGATGACTATGAAAATCTGCTTCCTATTTTTTTCCTTCTTGAGTGTATTCTAATCGTGCAGTCTTCAAACATGTACAGCAATCTAAAGATTTCAAATCCTCTTTAATTTCTTAAATCAGATGATATACTTCTTGGGTTTCCTTTTTTGATCTTTATATGGAAAAAGTGTTTAGATAATGTTGTAAGCCAAAGATATCAGGGACTTTCTTGGGTTGAATCAAAATATCATTTTCTCACGAACATACATTCTCCGCAAAATGTAAAACAATTCAACGAAGTGAATTCTAGCCTTACTTAAATTCGTCAACACATTGCTTTTCATTTCAAATCTCACGAATCCAACACTAATACTGAATAAGATATATTTAATATATAACAAATACGATAATATAATCAGCATTATTTTTTCTCCCATATCCCTGGAGATAATACTTTCTCCTTCACCATCTGGAAAGTCAATGGCTTCGTACAAAAATCATCCATACCAGCCTCTTTCACTGCATCCAGCTCGGACTGCTGAACAAATGCCGTGCACGCGATTATTTTCATGTCATTTATCTCGCCATCAGCAATCATCTTTCGAAGAAATCGAGCAGTCTCGAACCCGTCCATGACAGGCATATTACAATCAAGAAACACTACCTCATATTGAGAGCACTTTGTAGATGAGCATCGTAAGCTCTGTCGTTTTCGTATTTGCTCGATAGCCAAAGCGCCATTGAAGGCCCAATCGCATTTGAAATTGAGTTTGTTGAGATGCTGTTCGAGAGCCGTAAGGTTGAAAGGGTCATCATCAACGATTAAGATTTTAGGGCATGAGCATGGCGTAAAACTAATGATCTGAATCTCATCCTCAGTTTTGGACTGCGATGCCCGATATAATGCCAAGTTTGACAAGTCAATGATGGGGTCGAAAGCAGATACTGTCAAGAGATACTTCTGATGGCGATCTCTGAAGGATGAAAAGAGATTCCTCTGTAGTTCTGCAGTGCTGATCCTAATCCCGTCATCCTCTGAAATATCAGCATCAGTACTTTTCCTTTTCCCGCTTCGTTTTGCATTCAAAATAACCTCGTCGTCTTCTTCGTGTTTTGGAGGTTCTTCTTTCTCGTAAATATCGAAGTAAAAAGTAGATCCAGCGCCAGGTTTTGATTCAAATCTGATAAATACATTCTCTTTTTCCTCCTCATAATCCTTTCTCTCATTTTCGGCATTTAGTCTCTGAACAAGATTATTAGAAATCACTAGACCCAGCCCAACTCCAGTTGAATTAAGAGATATTTTGTCACCAAGCTCAATTTTCTCAAACGCTTTGAAAAGTTTCTTCTGGCTTTCTTCATTGATTCCGATACCTGTATCTTCACATACAATCCTCACTCCTCTTCTTCTATGTCGCGCACTACTATCCCTTCTCTCACCAAGTGGGTTCTTCTTCTTCGTCTTCTTGCTTGTTATTGTTGTTATTGGTGCTACTGTTGATTCTTCTAGTCTAAGAAGCACATGTCCTTGGAAAGTGAACTTGACTGCATTGCTCAACAAATTCAGAATGATTTGTCTCAATCTGTTATGATCAGTAAACAGCATAAATGCATTATTCTCGCTCCGGATTTCTTCTGATGGTAGTGATGATGATTGTGGGAGCATATTTTGGAATATGATATCAATTCCCTTCTTTCTTGCCTGAATTTCAAGTAACTCAACACATTCCTTCGCGGTCGAAACAACATCTCTTGACTCAAATACCAAGCGCAATTTGTTTTCTTGCATCTGAGAGAAATCAAGAATATCATTGATCAATGAAAGCAACAATCGGTTGCTTCTAAGAGCAGGAGTGAGCCATTTCTGTTTGACTTCATCAGGAACAGCAGGATCAGAAATCGCTTGTTCTGTGAAGTTGATGCTGCCATTGAGAGGAGTTCTCAATTCATGAGAGACTGATGCTAGAAGACGGGATTTATAGTTATTGTTATCTTGGGCAGCAATGAGAGCATCTCGATCTGTGGTATCATAGACAGTGGCAACGATAACATGCTGTTCCATGTAGAACGTCGGATTGAATTTTATATGATAATTCTTCGTCTTGATACTTGTATTGAGGTCGGCAACTCCATCTATATCTGTAAAAACTTCCGCTGAGACCGTCGCCTCTTCTCTTCTTTCGAATCTGGGAGAGAATAGATAGTTGATAATTTCATTTGTGTATTGTCGCAGCGTGTGATGCGTATTCTATTTAATATAAATCATTCAAGTGAAACTTAATAACTGTTACATGAGTGTCTTGTTCCATTTTTATCATCGACTCCACTCGCTCATTAATCTCAGGATGAATCGATCTAACTTGAGCGTGCTGGAACAGCTTTTCAGCAGAAAAGGTCCCCTCAACTCCAAACAACATCGACACTGCTTTATTCGCATAAAGCACACGTTGATCTTTATCAAAAATCACGATTCCTTCACATATATTATCAAAAATCTTTTTCGTAGCTTCCAAATTCTCTTGGATCTTACGCGTATTTAGAAAATGCAACCGGTCATATCTTTCCACAACGTATACGGCACACGCATACACGAAAACAGCTTCAGCCGCAAACACAGTTATAGGCACTAAATGTTTCTCTGACTTGTAAGTCCATACAAGAAAATATATCATCTGAGCGAAAGTCGAAATTGCTCTTATCCACCAATTCGACATAAGAATCATTACTGAGAACAGAAACGCGCTGGTTGACCATCCCCAGACCAAGGTACCCATGACTCCAAATTTGTCGATCTCTACGTTCGCAAACAATGGATAGTAAGAAAACGCCGAAACTAGTCCCAAAACGTCAAGGAGAAGATTAATTAGAAGTTTCATCTTAATCAGATGGGCTTTCCATTTCAGAATCCAAAGTGCAGTCACAAAGAAGCCACTGAGAGCGATCCGGATCCCAAATGACAGTTTTGATCCTACAGGAAGAATAGAGGTGTCAGCGCTGAGTATGACTGCTCCTCCAATTGTATAAATTAGAAAAAAAACAAGCATAAGCGCTGCGCGCTTTGAAAGTGAGAAGCTCATGTCTTCTGTGTAAGCCTCGTAGTGAGCCTTCTGCTTGAACTGAAGAAAGCAATTCATTTTGGGCGGTTTTCAATTTTTCGCTTTGATTAGAAATTTAACTGAGTGAGCCAGCGAATTATTTTGTTTGATTCATTGATCGCGCAGTGATTTAAAGATCTCAACTCCCGAAATTTTGTTAAATTAATGCTTTTAGCAAATTTTATTTAAAAAAAAATTACGTGGAATTAATGATCGTCTTTACAACAACCAGAATTAGCTGATAGATGATGATTGAGCATTAAGCACGACTAGGGTACTCTCCAACGCCCTTCGCCGTCTTTCGTCTTGTGGCATTGTGAGGAAAATAAGTGACGCAGCCATCGTATGAGATTATTATTAGATTAATTTGAAGCGGTTTTTAGATTGTTCTCCAAATACCTGCATAACAAGAAAATCATGTTGAAAACCTCAGAAACAGCTCGTGTACTCGTAATTAATCGCATAGTTTGCAATAAGATTCAGATTCTATCAAGCTGTAATGAGGACTGTCAATCAGATCTTATTAGATGCGGAAAGCACTCGTTCAAACCATGCATTATTGCTTTTTATCAGGCGCCTAATGAGAAGTTTTTTTTTCTCTTGATCAATTTAACTAAAATATAGCCTATTTTCAACTCATTCGAAGTAATTTGGTTCTCGTACATTTCGAAATTAATACCTCAAAGAGGCCAGAAGGCTCTCCGACAGCGCAATGAAGCATAGAGCCAGAATTCCACCCTGAAACGCTCTCTTTTTCAGTTACAATTGAACTCACTATGCCTGAATTTAAAGCAATCTATTAATAAATTTGTAAATTGAGCCCGACAACCAAACTTGGCTTAATGCACATAATCTTGCGCTCTCTACTCATTTGCGCTGTAGTCTCGTATGTTGTTAACGCTGACGCGACACCATTGCCTTCTAAAACCCTTGCAACTATTGCCGAGAGGGTCACTTATCCCGAGCAAAACATTTTTAGGTATTTAGTTGACTTTGAAGGCTCGGTAAGCACCAAAATCGATCTTGTCAGCTCCTCCAACTCTTCGGTTCAGCCATTCTGCGAGCTCTGGAATCCTATCCTCACAGACACCGCCGAAGTTTACCATTCTGCTGAATCTGACAGACTTACCACCTTGAAAATCGGCAGCAAGTGGGCCACTCTCGACCTTAATACTCTCACGATTAGCCTCTACACTGTCAGCTCGCGCAGCCCTCAAATCGTCTTCAACACCAAATTTACAACGGAAAACAAGAAATTACTGACCGTTGGTGACACCGTTTTCCTGTTAGTGGCTAAACCTGACGCGGAGATGTCTTATTTCCTAACCATCGTTGACAATTACGTGATCGTCAAAACAGTCACGGGGCTTTCAAGTGGAAAAGCAGTAACTCAGGTCAGTGAAACCTTTAAAGCGCTGAAAAAAACAGCGAATATAAGCCATGTCTATCTGGAGGGCAAGTACCTCTACGTCTGTGCTGAGAAGGAAGGCTTGCAGATCTACAACGTCGATGACGTGCTTTCCTCAACGGATTTTATCAACCCGGTCAAAACTTTCTCAAAGGACGAATTCAGCACTACTCTCTTTAACATCACTCAGATCACCGTTCAAGGCAACACCGCTTTTGTCCTTGATTCTATGCGCGGCGTATGGCTGATTAATATCGAAACTTTCCGTCTAAACAGCCAGAGAGTTGATATTTTCGGCGGCCAACACATCGCGGTGAAGAAAAACACTCTTATTATCATAACTGCCGAGCCTGACACGAGATATGTCGAATACTTCTTCAATCCAGAAGCTCCAGCAAACTCCCTTGTTAATCGCGAGGTGGAACTCTGGAACGCCGTATCAGCTGTCGCGGTGAACAACCAATACGCTTTCTTGATAAGCGATGCTTCGTTCGAGATCTTCATGCATTCGATCGACCGACACCATGTGCCTGAGCTGGATAGAATCATTATCATGACTCGAGGAGAAGAAATCCAGGTCACGGATTACGAAGATTTCACCGTGGTAACTACCGTGCATGCTGATGAGTTGACCGCTACATATGTGTCCACCGTAACCCCGGAGCTTGTCTGTACACCTCCATCTGACCTACCGAAAGGCTCGTACACCTATGTAATCTCAAGCATCATTGTAAACACGACAACCTTCGAACCGTATCAGCTTACTCAAAAGATTAAAATAGACGTTGCTTATAATATCTTCCAATCCGAGAAGAATGCCGTGGCTGCCGGATTCGGCACGGGCCTTATCCTGGGCTGCATTTTCATATTCTGCGCTGCTTTAGCCCTCCTAAAATACCGCAGACAAATTTCAACCCTGCAGGATAGAATAAAGTTCTTGGAACTCCCTCAGCAAGCGACTGGGCCGACGTCTGCCTCTGGACATGGGAATTTTGGTAGAGACAACTGGAGGAAGCTGGCGGATAGCAGTCAGTCTGCGAGTCCAGACAAGCCAGACCACGCTCCCGATCAGACTTTGGATTTGTCGGTGGTTCCGCATATTGGAAACGTGCTGAATGATTCCGTTATGGGAGATAAATTTTAGATAGATGTGTAAGAGCTTTTGTAAGGAAACATCACAGGATCAAAGATCCTGACAAGATTGCTTGGGAATTTTTTGAAGCTAATAGTGATCTACAGTTATTGAGCTATGAAAAATCTTATTATAAACAATCTATAAAAACACGTAGTTTGCAAAACCTGCCTAGATCATCAACAATGATAATCAAATCTCAAATATTTTGTGAAGAGCAATGTATTCTTTGATTTTTGAGAGCACAAAATTTCATCGAAAAAGTTCGCAAGTGTTTGTAAGAAAATTAATAGGAAATAAAAATAATCAGCTATATGACATTGCGCAAGAAAGACATAAGATTTCATACGAAATCAACCGCTCATATCGAGCTCAATCGTCACTCCAGCAGCTTTTCTCCTCAATATTTCCCCTCGGATAACAGCAACAGCAATATTCTTGCAGGCAGAGGATTTTTGTCGCCTGTAACACATAGGAATAAGCCGCTTCAAGGAAACATCTTCGATGATAACCAAACTTCGCGGCTACTTGCTGTACACAGGACCTTCAGTCCCAAAAGCCGGACCAGACTGCCTCCAGTGTCTGTGAAAAAAGCGAAAAGTGATAGCGTTTTCATACCATGTGTCCGACATGGGAAGGAGTGCGTGAAATTCGTTGACACATCTGAAGGAAAATTTGAAGGACTATGCGATATGTGCATGGTGAGCTCTGAGTTTGCAGGGAAAAACATGAAGCTCGAGCGTTTAGTCAGCATTTACGAGAGAAAACGCAGCGAGCTCCTCAAGACACAGCAAGAGCTCCAAGAACTCGAAAATACAATCTCGAAACTGTATAAAGATATCGTTAAAACGAACGTTATGATGGCTCCGTTGATAAAGGAAATGGATGAAATGCAGAAAAAAGTTGTGGTTACTGTGGATAGGTGCTTTACAATGTTGAAAGCGAAGTTCATCAAGTTCAATCCGTTTAAAGATACACGAGAGGATATCCGTGAGAAGATCGAGGATAGTCTGCGCTCGATTGAAATGCTTGAGGCCGGGAATTTGAATAGTTTCAAGGTGCTGCAATCGTTGTACAAAGAAAAAACGATAAATGAGAATAAGCATTTGATTCATGACCTGAAAAATAAGATTGAGATGAACACAATGACAAATCCTTTGTTGGAAAAGGATTTCAATTCATTGGTTTATGAATATGAAAAATTCTTTGAGAAAATCGAAGGCGCTTGTCGTCAGTTTGCGCAGGTGGTAAAAGTGGCGACTTGATTTATGGAAATCTTAATAAAGTGAGGAAAAATAGGATCGGTTATGTATGATTTCTCGATTTCAAATGAAAATACTCTGATTTTATAGCTTAAACTCGAATAGAGTTTATGTACGTGCATATGTTGGAAAGCTTTATATAAAATAGTGCTTTGGATAGTGAGATAATCTTACATTTTATCAAATAGTCATTACAAAGGAAGTATCAAGGACAATAGCGAATGAAATCAGTCATTTAGCAGCCCCAGAGTGTTACTCAATAATTGTTTGTATGGTTCTAGATAAATTTCAGATTAGTTAGTGTTTTGTGAAATTCCCAGGTCACACAAAGAGGAAATTTGGAGGCTTTACTTGTCAATTTTGCAATGATTCTATTAAATATTTGTGATAATATAAATGGACTCTGCGATACTCAAATCGTCTTTCCTTGAAGGAGAGACTTTTTTCCTCTAAGAATTGCCTTTGCTTAACTTCTAATAGAATGCGTCGGAACGAAATCAACTTGCCTGTGCTCATCTTGACCTAAATCTTCATGAATTGGTTCGTTGTTCGTTTGCTTTATGTGTAGCTTTATCGAGCGAACTCGAATCTCAGCTTTACTTAGCTATTACTAATAATTTCATTCATTTTTGTAGGAATTTCATTCAATTTCAAGATTTAAACAAAAATTGATGAGAAAACAAAGGGGATGCTCTATTTGTCAGTGATAAGCGAGAGGCTGATTTTGATATTTCCATCTCACTCTTGCTCTCTCATTCAAAACTTATAGAAAATTGAATTTTCTGAGATCCGAGCAATAAATCGCAAATCAATAACTTATATAACGATTATCGAAAGAAATTGATATCGCTAAGAAAAATACACAATGTGCACTCGTTTACGAAAATCAATAGTCTTAAGTGAGAATAATAGGAGAGTTCAAGGCTCACTATCTCCTAGTCTGCTATTGGGATATCCCAAACGAGTTTTGGGTTTGACTATGATCTTCTTAATGCAATCTGAGAAGTCCACAAAAAAAGTCTTGAAAGTGATAAGCTCAGTTAAAATTTGCATCGATGGTCGAATGGTATTATGGTTCGTTGTTACTAATGAGCGGCAGCTGTAAAAATCTCTTATTTAAATAATTTGATGAGTTGGTAGCTCAATTCAATAGAATGAATTTGAAAATGGGCTATTTTGGAACTGTATTGATTCCAGACCATGTAAATATTTATTTCTATTTAAGATTTTAAATTTTTAAATGTATTTCGTTCCCAAAAAGGATCCTTTCTATTTTATCAAAATTCCAAGTCTCACCAAGAATTCGAAAAAAAAACGTGATCGTTATCCTTTGAATAGAATTTTTCATTCAAGTAATAAGTTCAAAGGCGTTTCTAGGGCTCTCTTTCTTATCCGTGCTTAAAGAAGATAAAAAAATAACAATCTAAAAACGACATTTGTTGAGCATAACCGTTTGCACTCGAAAGTGTGGTCATATCTTGCAAATTTCTCTTGAAAAGAGACTTAAATTTGGATTTTCAATTGACCGTTTTGTGTTTTAGTTGTTTGCCTGCTGTATTCTGTATCCAATTAAGAACCTTCTTGATTTTATTGATTTTAGATCCAAATTCTCAGAAATTTTGAAGCAATATTATTATAGTCTATCTCGAGATTTTATTTCAGTGAACGCTCGTCGCTTTATCATCCTTATTCAATTTGAAGCAAACACCAAAAAAGTCAATGCAGTTGCTATTTATATGCGTGGTCTTAGCATTAGTGGCCATTTCCGGTAACAATCGAATACCAACTTTCCTTCAATATATTATCACTTCTAAGCTGTTAACTCTGCAGTCCAAATCTTCTATCTCCAAGAGACACCGATAATTTCGGACGATGTAATAGTTCCTAGCGCAACGCTAGCTTCTCTTGCACCAAGTTTTACAAGCTCCAATCAATATACATGGAGCGTTTGGTTTTACAAAACTGCATGGTCCAATGACTGGGAGAATTACTTTAGACTTGCACTCGATGCAACGTACAATACACATTGCCTTACCTTTGAGTGTGATCATAATTATTGCATTTAGAGCCAATCTTGGGCTCGGAAGAATCTCTGGGAGCCAGATGCAGAAGTTATGGGATAGAATTTTCATTTCTTCGACAGAAAGTCAGCCTGATTATAAGTGGCAGCCTTGGGAAGGAGTAATTTTTTCTTACAAATCGGCATTAAGTGTACTGTTACAATGACTTTGTGTTAGATTCCCCCTACCAATTACATTCCATTGTATAAGTGGATTTTCATCACACTAGGCACCGACGCTACTGCGGGTTTGCAATATGGGGCTCGGTACATGCTGGAAGATAGCACTGCTACCGTTGTCTTTAAGAGTCGAAATGCAAACGGAGGATCTTTCCATCCACTCAACTCATCCGCTACGTTTTACTGGACTAACGACAACTACCATGACCACTGTAACTGCAAAATGCAATATGTGAGAGTATACTCTGACTATGTTCCTTATAATGAAGATATGATGATCAGCTTGGCATTAATGAATCCTTCAAGTAAAAAATCAATTTGGTTGACACTAAACTCATCGATTTTCTGCAACAATATATTAGGCAAACTGTTCCTCTTCTATTTTACCACAGATCTCTCTGTGAGCAATCAGACAATACCAATAGACGTTATTACTCCCTCCAGCACAAGCTCAATCTCCGGAATTTTAGGTAGTTAGATTTACTTATTAGAATAGTTGTCCACTCAACATTTATTCTACGACAAGGATTGAATTCTGCTGATAATAGCAATGATCCTAATGTCGGGCCTTGGCATTTATTACAATGCAGAGCGAATTCTCACCTCAGGTTACCACTAACAGACCTAAACGCGAATGGTATAGTTGTTGCCTTTGATATCTACCCGTATAGCGATGGAGCATATCCGCAAACCATCTTATCATTCCGAAACTCTCAAAATTTCGCAGTGCCTTTTACAATTGAGTTAATGAATGATCTTCAAGTGAGAGCCTGGCGATATGATAATCCTTGGCAGAATGTAGTTTCTTCAGGAAACATCATCACCAATAGTAGTCTCAGATCTGTAAACTCATATGACCTTACTATAAAAAATATAGATGCATGGAATCGAGTCATTGTGGAAGTAGTTCAAGCTCAGCCTTCTGAGTTTGAAGTTGGCTATTGTTCAGGCAGAATATGGATAAATGGAGTTAATTCGAGTCGAATCTACTTCGGAAATTTTACCCAGGGAATCTACTTGTTCGATGATATGAACAACGTTGAAATCACTCTTTGTTCAAGAAAGCTAGAGGGTAGTGATACAGATCTGTTGAACTTTGGCGAGTATGATCTTATGAATTTTGTTTGGTTTAAAGGATCAGAGGGTCTTTATATCCCTTCGAATGGTAAATTCTACTTTATGTATGGCCTATGCTCATTCAAATTTCCCACAGATCCATCATGTGCTCTAGCAGGATTCATAAATCCTCTTCAAACAGCATGTCTACAGTGCAATTCTGGATATTATTTAGTCGAGAACAAGTGCCTGAGCAGCTGCCCAACTGGGTATTTACTCCATTCAGATACGAACTCCTGCCAAAGTAACTTTACCGCAATAACTTCTTCAACTAACTAATTTGCTTTTGTCGTTTTTAGAATGCCACTTTGGCCGCTATTTCGTAAATTATCTTCTATTAATTCACTCCAAGCTTATTTATTTCTATTTTATAACCATAGAAAACAAACGGTATCTGTGATCCTTGCGTTTCAGATGGTTTATCTGTTGTTAATTCCTTTTGCATCAATTGCGATCCAAGCTGTCGAAAATGTACTGGAACATCAGCAACTCAATGCACCAGCTGCTACTCAGGGTACTATTTGTTAACTTCAAACAACTCCTGCACTCCCTGCAAGAACATACCTGGGTATTATGCCAACGACACTGACCAGATCTGTTATCCAAGCGCCCAAATTCTCAAGTTTGAATTGGCATATTCACCTCAAATCTATCTTCTCAGCTTCGATATTCCTTTAGACCTTGAGGAATCCTTGAATATGATACGGCTATATCAGATTTCGAATACTGATAATCTCCTCAGCACAAACATGTCAGAAATGAGGTTCACACTCACTAGACTCACTCCCAGTTCGTATCACCTCAATTTCGTTTCATACACTGAGAGTAACGAAACCAGGAATCTTTTGCTGTCCTTTGAGCAATTCAATTCTGATTCAAGCCATGCTTACATTATAATTCCTTCGATTGTGACAGCTCCAATAGTAATCAATTCTAACATACAGAGAGCAGCAGATGTGACCGGTCTCTCCTCTCAAGCCGTTACTATTACCACTGCCGCAGCTTCTTTTGTCCTTCATCTTCATCAAGAAGGGAAAACTTCTCAATTGATGCGAATTTTGCAAATTATGGCACGACTAACGTTTATGAAACTGATTAACGTCAATTACCTTACACCGATGGCAGCTTTCTATAAATACACTGATTTAGGGCAGTTCGGTCTGCCTAATGTTTTCAATAAAATGATAGACTCGAAGGTCGATCAAGAATCTGCAAGTTCTGATAATAGTAAACGCATTCTTGCAGCCAGCAATGAAAGTGAGAGTAATGGAGTTTTTCGAACAAATTCTCAAGGCAATATTATCTTCAACGACCATTTCGCTTACTCTTTCAGTTCTAACTTTCTTGATAATTACGGTGGCATCGCTTTCTCCGCTTGCATTACTCTAGTTCTCTACATTCTCGTGAAATTAGTTTCCAAATGCTTCAAAAACGAAAACTCCAAGGTCAAAAAAGTGTTGATCGCGATCATCCATTCATTTGAGAAAAGCATTATCATGACTTTATTGGTTTCTCGATATATGTATCTCTGCTCAGCACTCGTACTCACTTATGCAGATGCCTCGCTAAATGGAACCTACCAGCAATTGAGTTTCGCATTTGGGATATTCTACACCATCATACTTCTCTACATTCTTGTCTTGGCAATATGCGCCAGCTGCTATCACGGCAAAAACAAATCTAAAATGAAATTTATTCGGCCTTTACTAAACTTGATTGTTCTTCTCTGCCGAGACTACCATAGCAAAAGTTTCCTGGGACGTATATTGACATTTTGGACTTTATTATCAAATTTATTGATAATCCTCGTACTCGAACTTCTGAGTAAATGGGTT
>ENA-UOTX01001185-UOTX01001185.1-compost-metagenome-genome-assembly--contig:-NODE-1185-length-21412-cov-19.985470_pt1 | contig 21412 bp, 15 predicted proteins | sample MGYA00238143_ERZ746982 | MGnify/ENA primary metagenome ERZ746982 (study PRJEB28758, sample SAMN06268862) | compost metagenome | isolation source: single cell | place: USA: California, Emeryville, Joint... | reverse complement strand
AATCATAATGAGTAGAAAAACATTGAGAAAGGAACTCGTTGATGAAGTCATGGAATTTGTGCTGATGCGAATGGATTCAAAATTGAAGGGGCTTGACTCTCGAGACCGCTCTCAAAGGGAAGTTATCCAAGCGATCAGCTTAGATGTGAAAAATGCTGAAAAAGACGTTGAACAAATGGGCTGTTCTCTCTTTCCATCGGAATTTACAATTAGCCAGCCTGTTACTGAAGCAATAAAGGCGTTTGCCGCTTCCTTGCACAAAAATCACGTGGAAGAAAATCCATCACAACTCTGTAAAAATCCACATGGAAACACCTCATCTTGCGGTAATAAAGGTAAAGAGCAGCTTCAAGACGAAGATCCTGCTTTCTTAGCTCAAACACAAGGTGAAGCAGAAGCAAAATGCGAAAAAGCTGCCGAAGTTAGCACTGTGCACGAAAACAATTTAAGTTTGAAGCAACAACAACCATTAGTCCTCATTGAAGATACGTTCCTGATTACGGACGAGGACTCTTTTGTTACATTAGAAACTAAAATAAATACAAAGCTGGAAACACTGGAGAAACGAAATCCTAGTATCATCGCTAATAGACCCACTGACATCATATCACCAACCGAAGTGATCAACTTGAAAGATTTTTGCAATCTGTCTCTACTTCCCCAGTCCACCAACGACAGTCATACTCGACAAAAATCATTGGATGGAATACCTTTGAAGACTAAAGATCTAGGCATTGATAAATATACGTATAAAAGCAGAACACCCATAAAAAAGATTAAAAATGAGAAACTAAACCAGAGTTTTAACCCAACGGTGGGACTGCAGCCTGTTCAAGCCTCTCCGTGCTCTCAGATGTCGAGAATCCAAGTCTCTGACTATGGAAAGAGTCTTCCCACAAGAGGTGGATCTTTGCCAGGGCACTTGGAAGAAAGATCTTTCAGTATCCAAGGAAATTTTAAAACGGTGAGTGATGTCAATAAAACCAAGGAAAGCCCTGCTAGAGATATTCTTTACAGTTCACCCAAAAAAAAATTCGTTACCTTAAGCTCTGAGGTGTCCCCGACCAAATCTCTAGATAACTCAAACGAAAAGTTTTCTCCTTGCAAGGAGAGGAGCCCTCTTCATACGAAAGACAGATTAGGGTTTGATCCCATCAATGAATATACTTCAAGGAGTGAAAACAGCCAGACACCTGAGCCGACACCAATGACAGTGCAGCGGTACAGTCCTCAATGCTGCTCGAGTAAAAAGTTGACTGAGCAAAGTTCCACAGATCTGTTGAGAACTCCTTCAAGCAGAAGCAGAGTGGACGCATATCCTCCGAACGAATCGTTGCTGAACTATTATTATATCACAGCAGCTCAAGCAAGCCCACCCTCTAGGAGACAATAAATCGTATTAAGGAACAATTTAGCTGCTAAGTTAGTATATTTAGATGCATTAGGTTTCAATTATAGATTTTTTTCAATGGATATACAACTAGTTATTTCCTACTTCTTCTTCTCCTCTAATTTTCAATTGTTCACAAACAACTTATCAAGTGATTGTTAGAGCTCTCATTGTTGAGGTTGAATCTTCATTGTTATGGAATTCAATGATCAAAAATTATGCAATATTATTATGTTATATAAGCATTCAATAAATATCGATCCTGTCAAAAGTCCCATCAAAAAAGCTAATACACTTCATCATACGATTCTTCCTCCTCAATCGGATTGCAAAAATACTTTCTGCCAGTCTCCTGCTGATCTTGGGATGTCGTACTTCTTCTGTCTCTTTTAAACTCTGGCGTCTCTATCTCATTTGAGCGCTGACTGCTATTATGTCCTGGACTTTGCACAAGTACGTTCCTTCTTGTAGTCGCCTTAGTAAAATTCTCAATGTCCTCTGAAAGCCTATCAATCAAATCTCGAGACACCTTGGGCGACCGTTTGCATAAAGTCTGCTCAAATCGACTGCTACTCTTTGGACTCGAGAAGTCAAGGCAACCTCGTTTCCATGGCTCCTCTTTCTTCAATCTCTCAATGGTGTAATTAGCATACTCTTCTAATGATTCATTTTGCTGCAGCGAAGTACTTTCATATTCACCATAAGTGTCCTCCTCTGCCTCTTGCTCAATGGTGCCATCTGTTTGATCTATAATGGTCGACTGACTAGGCGTGAATCCCTCGAGTTTCATCAAATACATCCGTTTAGTGGAATCAAAGTGGACGCTATCTGATAAATCCTACACCAAATCATTAATTTTGCAAAGAAAATTAAAAAAGGAAATACCACTGCAGTTGAGTAATTATCAAGGAGGTGCCTATTGTTAGGTTCCAGATCCTTCTGCTTGAGAAGCGTATTAATCTTTGTAATGTTTCTCATTTTATCGAGGTTCAACAACTCTTCCTCAAGCCGCTTCCTTTCTTCCAATAACCTTACAAAATCCTCGCTCAATTGCTCACGTTCCTCTTGATCCTCCACTGAAAACGCCTGCGGAGACATATGCTCGTCACGGGTATCTCCAAACTCTTTCTTAGCTGTCGAGTTGCCAAACGAGCTCTCTAGTGGTGGAGAGTGGTAGTCATGAATGAGTATCGTTGGCTTGTAATCTTGAGAAAAATTAGCAAATGCATTCAAAACGTGGGATTTAACCTCGTTGAGGAGATCTTCGAGTCTCATACTCCGCTGAAGGAGTGATAAAGAATTGCTTAGAATTTGATCTCGGGTCACTCGAAAAAGACAGCTCGAACTCCTGATTGCTAGTGTATTTCGTCCCCGACTGCTTAGTCGGACTGGGAGATGTTTGAAACTCCTGTTCACTCGCAATAGATTTTTGATTGGATTGAAGAAACCCCGATTCCACGTCTTCTTCTTCCATCATTCGAGAGACCGACAGAGGAGGAGCGTTCAAGTCTTCGAGGATCGCTCTCATGTCAACGCCTTGAGGCGAGCTCTTATGTTCCGAAAGGTATCTTTTGTCAGAGTCCCTTTTATTTTCAGTAGCCTTCGTTGTGTGTGGTTCTCGTATTCCTACATCCTTAACTTCATCGCTTTTGGGAAGATCCTTCCGTTTTGCGGGCTCGTTATTAACAGGTACGTTCTCTTTAGCGCTACTCTTCGGGTTTTTGGTTGAAGTGAAAAGGATTTTTTTATAGCGTTCGTAGTCTTCCCTGGAATAAGTTGGAGTTCCCATCTGAATGTTATGAATTTTCTTCTTTGTCTCGTTCGCGGCCTAGAATTGTGGTATAAAATGAATGAAGTTTGAGAGGTAGGGAAGCTGCAAATACCTTTGACAGTTGCTTATATCTGTCTTTTATGACTTTAGGATCAAAGAAGCTCATTTGTCGTATGAAACTCAACAATAAAATCTATTCAAAAAATTTCAAATTAAACGGCCGGACCGAAATAAATAAAACTAAACCCTGCCGAAATTCACTACACCTAGCTCGTGCTTTTGACGTGGTTGATGGCAATAATTCATTTGCTGGTGGTATCTTAGACTAGCCATTGTGAAAAGCAATGTGAATGTGTAAGTTTCTAGTTGATTGAGGTTAACGGCTCAGAAATCTTTCAACTTTATACTCCTATCTCGGATGAAAAGAGCCAAAAAATAATTTTTAAAAAACATGCAAAATCCGCAGAACAGAGTAGATCAACTCATCGCAAAGGTTACTAAAAAATACCCTTTCCTGAATGCTGAGGACGTCGCAGCCTTCATTAAGAAAAACAACTGGGTGAAAAACGAGAATGACGACACGATTATAGAAATGTATCTTTACAAATATAATTTGGAGCGATGCGAACGGCTTAAGTTCATATGTGATAACATAAAGCGCGTCAATGAGGAAAAACCCGCTGATATTGAAGTCCCAGAAAACATTAGAGCACAGAGGGAGGACGCAGGAGAGGAGAAGTCCAGGCAATTGACACAAGGGATGAGCAAACTGTCCCAGGAGCTAAACAAAAAGTTGCAAGAGGTGAATAAATTAGGAGACTGCTTGAAACAAATGGAGGCTATCAGAGAAGAATTACGAGATAAACCGGAAAACCTTGTGAATGTTTTAACTTTTGTAAAAGACGGTCTTGGCGCGTTAATTAAAAATCCAAACGATGAATTTTCTAGACAGTTGTCATTGAACCATGCGCATTTAAAAATCAATTCAGTTTCCAAGCTGTTGAATAAGATAGGATACGAGATCATTGATTTGGGTGATGAGTTACTTGCAGTGTATAGTCAAGAAGAAATTCCTGAACATGCGAAGGAAATGCATGCTTTCACCGAATCGGTGCTGCAAGACATCGCGAATTCAGAAATTTTAACTGGGCCTAAGGCAGTTAAGAAGACGAAATCTCTAGAAGAGAGCCAATCGATTCAGGCTAATGAATCTATTCAATTTTCTCAGGAGAGACCTCAGCAACCGCAGGTTATAAATCCTTTGGCGTATGTTCATGAGAAGAGGATTTTGAAGGAGAATACGAACTACTCTAATATTGAAAGTGAGGAGGAGCAAATGGATGATTATTCGTTGGGAGCTAATATTCAAGAGCGCGAAAAGGATTGGGCTGTTGATGAGGTGCTGAATGATCAAATTATAGAGTATAGAGAAAATATGAAGAGGAAAGAGAGCGAGACGAAAGGCAGGAGGGGCTCTGGAAAGAAAAAAGTGACGAATAATCCCAAAAAATTTAAGAGAAAGCCCGGCGATTAAACTTTGATTCATTATTCTTCATAAATAATTCCAAGGTAATCTGCGTTCCACGCAGATAACGGTCAGCTGTAGTTTAATTATATGAAAGACGTGGTGTACTGATATAAAAGCAATGTTCTTAAATATCGAACGCATTTTTTAAAGGGAAATCATGATATTTGAAAAAAAAGCTCTCTTTCTAGAACGGGTACAATCACATTCCCATTTAAAGGATTTCTTAAATCTAGTAGAACTATGCTTAACTCTTCAAACTGTCGATAAAATCAGCAGTATCTAAATTATCACATCAAATCATTGTGAAATATTCAATACGTTAAAACATAATATTATCTAATTGGGCGAAGCAGTATTCACTGCTTGTTCATATGCGCTAAAAACATAACATCAAGAATAGTCAGAATTAATTATCAACTCATATACGCTAGCACACACAAATCAATTACCATGAACCGAATTCGAATTTGACCGAGTTTCCTCACGTACCAACTCAACCTCTTCTTGTCTTCTTCCACCCTGTTCTTTCTCTTGGCTGTCCTTATCTTTTACAAGGAAGTAGATCCCGATCATTATAAACAACAAGCCTAAGGCCCATTCCAATGGCAATGGGTCCCCGAAATAAAATCTCGCTATTACACCCTACAAATCGTTGGTATGTTAACCAAAAAAAAAAAACACTCATCAATGCTCTTTACGTTTAAGAAGAATGAAACTGAGAGACTGAGAACTTTTGCGACAGTAGCTCCATTTCGTTTGAGGGAATTGATGAAGAATTTTAACATAAAGCTGTTCAAGTACAGTGTTATGATAAAGAGAGCCACTCGGATGGCGAATTTAGCATAAGCATTATTCTAGCTTGCTGTTAGAAGGTTCGCATAAGGAAAGTGTTTACGCTTGTGAGTGTGTCAACTTTTTCACCCCATTCTTTTCCTCCAAAATCTTTCGAGAATGTGTGTTTTCCTGAAAAAATGAGAGATCTATCTTGAGATGGGTATATTACCGATTAGGGAAGCTAAGGAGCCGAAGAGTCCTGAGAGAAATGGATGCACACATGCATGAAATATACGAGTAATTGCTCTTTCTTCCGAATATGACGCTGACTTTGGATCCCGAGGGTTGCTTTTGCTTGAGGAGAGCTGAAGGTCGTTGTCGATGTGGTCGTTATCAGGCTGAAGGTCTTTTTTCATCTAATAGTGGGTGGCTCTGATGTTGTGAATTAGTGCGGTTGAAATATGATAAGTTCTATGTTGATTAACTATATCAACAGATTTTCTGAGTAAATTCTAAAAGTCTCGATTAACTTATAACTTAGAGAGAAGAAGGTAACTTACTTCTAAAAATAAAATTGAATGATAGAGTGGGAAGATATCACTCTGGAAAGAAAGCTCTTTAGCAAATGATATAATTATTGAACCTGATATAGAAAATGTTGTATGAATTAAAGTTTTCTACTGTATCCTTAACAAATCAGAGAAGCCACTAAAACTGCCCCTTAAGCAAGTCTCACGTTAATTCAGAATGTGCAATTGCCAAAGTCTTTCTTTTTCAAATATATTTTGATCGACTCTCTCAGTAAGTCGAATTTTCGCTGTTCCTATTCAAATCGAGTCAAGTTCATGAGATAACTCTGTGATCTAAAATTCGCTCTATATAATCCTGCTTTCTATGCACAACAAGCATCGATTCTCTTACTAAAACAATAAAGCCATGTTTCATATTAGGTCGTGATTGTTTTTTCCATGAGGATTCATCTGGAAATGCCGAATGAGTAAATGTAGGCTGGTCGCTTTCTGCTATTGCAATTTTAACCCCTCCTTTGAGTAACTGAATAGCTCATTCCAATTGATTTAATCTTACTACCGAGTGGGATATAATTCGCAAAGAAACAAATCTGTCAACCAGGATTTATTTAGCCAATACTCAAGACCTTAATCTAAAGTATTGCTAACAAAAATTTTGAATTACTGATATTTGAAATTATCAACCTTAATTCAAAAAAAGAAAAATATGCACTCAACCGGAAACGTTAACGAAAATTCACAACCTATCAACAGCTCAGATCACTTGAACAAACCCAACGGGAATAGCCATACCAATTTTGAGCACGACAAAACTCAACCCATCGAGAAAACCCTCTTAGCAGCTCCTGAATACAATAGCCAACAGACAAATCCTGAGAACTCATCTCAGTCAGTGCAAGATTTGGATCCCAGACAAAATTATAAAAGCACTCAAAACAATGCCTCGCTCCCTAACCTAAGCAATCCAACATTGTCTGGCTTTGGGAATCCATCTACAGTTTCTTATGGTAATATTCCGATGGATCATCCTACTGCAAACCCCACGCTATTTGGTAGAAATACTGTCTATGAAGGCATACTGAATTCAAACGCGCAAATACAGTTCGGTGGCTCTTACCTCAGTCCTGTCTCAGTCCGTCAACAATCGCAAACAAACCCTATGAGTTCTAATTTCAACGCTATTCTCGAACAGACTCGTAAAATCCTTGCGGAAATCAGAGGGGTCAAGCACTCGCCTCCTGAAATCCATTCGCAAGCCAGTTTTTCGAGTTTAAATCAGTTCGGGTTCGATCAGCCTTCACAAAATCTCAAGGCGTCTGGGATTTCCATTCAATCGCAGCCTGCTCCAAGTATTAGCATCAACACTTATACCACTCTTGATCAAACTCAAGCTGAGCGTGTGCAGCGTGCGTTGGCCAGAATTAAAGGGCAGCAGAATCTCTATGCCTCAGGAATTCATAGTTTGAATGCTGGGTCTGATCCGTTAAGGTCGAGTAATGTTCATTTCCGGACGTTACAAAACCTGGATGATTCGAGTTTCTATCAGCAGACGAGGCCTGAGCAAAATCTTGCGAGCTCGTACATTGATCCATCAAGCAGTCAGAATAATTTGCTACTGAAGCATTCTTTTGAAGCGAACCGAGCGAACATTTCGAAGCTCATTGAGAATATCAAAGTGAAAAATGAACAGCCTGATGTAAGGAAAGCAAATCTCCCAGCATATCAATGCAATCCGCTGTCACTGAGCCAATATCAGGCTGGATCAAGCTATCTCCTGCCGAACTATCATCCTCCTACCACAGGCGGATCAGTGGACTACTATTCACGAGGGTTGGAGATAACTAAACGAATAATCCATGAGAGACAGGCCCAAAGCATCGATTTGAAACCTGAAGGAGCAACAGTCACTATGAAACCTGAAGAAGGAAAAGTCCCTCTGAAACCTGAAACAACTAATGAAGTGAAATCTACTGAGCCAAAGAAGCACAAGGAAGGTCCTCTCTACCAAAGCATCGGTATTACGGTCGCTGAGCCTGTTCAAAGAGAAAATCCAAAGCTCGTTGAGAGTCAAGAAGCGCAAAACGATGCGACTAGAGAAGAAAAAATTGTGGGTGAGACAAGCAAGCCTGAAGTCGCCGCTGAGACTGAAAAACCTCAGGAGGTTATTAAAGTAAAAAGGCACCAAGAAGTGGAGAAGCGATCAGGTCGACCTGACGATGCTGAACCAAAAAAATCTCCACAAAAAGCAATAAAAGCTGAGCTTATTGTTGATCTCTTCCCGAAAGAAAGTCCTCAAAAGAGAGAAGTTAATATCCAGCTTGAAGTCTCATCAACCCAGCGCTCTAGCTCAGGTAAAAAACTAGATGACGCAAGTTTCGGCAAGAGGAACAAATCTCCAGAAAATATCAGTCCAGAGAAACAAAATGGGTTGGAGGAGCAAGTCGAAGGTGTTTCCCATGAAAAAGAAATTCATAATGAAGAAATTAGTTCAAGACGTCTGACTTCAGAGCTCAATACTGACCAAGTCATTGATTCTGCCCGAAATCTTCACGAATCACAGCAAGATCAGCTCTCGGGGTATAACCTCACCGACTCGAGCAATAAAAAGCCGGATGAGTTCGAAAGTGTTCATTTTAGTAGCATTGAATCTTCAGCGAAAAAAGAGGAAAACAATGAAGAGAAACACGTTAAGAATATTTACGGTCTCTTAGAAAACGAGCCCGTGGAATTGGATTTACTAAATATCGAGGGGAAGGACGAAACTGAAATCTTCACTGAAATAGAGCGGAACTTGAGCAAGGTGATTGATGAGACTCCCAAAAAAGACAATATCACCATCCGAGAAGAAGGCTTCGAGAAGCCTGAAACTCCTTTGTCTAAAGGCTCAAAGAATGATATCGTCACGCTGGTGGACTATGCGCAAGAAGAAGGGTTCAGAACGAAAGTTAATCCTCAGGAAGTAGGTTTCGATCTTACGATTGGAGTTACTAGAGGCCAGACCGCCAAGAAGACTGGCAAACCAGTCATTGTGAATCCTCAGGTTACTTTAGATATATCTGGAGCTGGAAATGTTATGTCTGGAGGAGGAAATGTTGAAGTTAATAAGCCGGTCGATTCCGGAAAGAAAGTGAAGATTGCATCACCGACTGCTGAGTACGTGAACCCTTTCGGTGCTCACGTTGAGAAGCCCTCAGGCCCTGGGCCAAAGCAGAAGGTCGCGAAAAGCGGTGGAGAACAACAACAGATAAGTGGAAACAAAGGAGGAGTTGCCAAAGTTGAAACGGCTCAGCCCAACAATCCATTTGCTGTGGCAAAAAAACCTGCAAGTACAACTCAAAAGCAGCCGACAAAGAATGTCGCTGGCCCGACCATTGAAACTCAAGAGAAAGCTGCAGGCTTGCGAGAAACGGCTGAATTTGCGAAAATTCTCACACAGACTCCAAAAACAGAGGAGTCAAAGAAAACAATTGAGGTCAGCGCAAAACCCACAACAGTGAATAAAGCGAAAGTTTCATCGCAGACAAAGCCGGTATCCAAACCAGAACCAATCAGCACTAGTGGTGTGAGCGTTGATGTGAGCCAAGGAAGCGGGTTAACGCCTCATCAGCAAATACAGCAGCTGCAGAAAAACGCACTAGGAGGAGGGAAAACCATGCTTATAGATGTCCCCTCAACGACGACGACTTCAAGCAGTAAGACGACAATTGGGAAAGGATCAAAGCTTTCTCCTCAGCATCATGAGGCAAAGAACCCTTTTTGGAAAGGAGTTTACCAGAATTTTGACGCCGCGATGAGCAAGAAGAAATAAACACTATTAGTATTACTTTGTTTCCATATTCATCCCATCTGCTATTTATGAATTTCAATCCAAATTTTCCAAAGGACTCGTAAATCCCATAGCCTAGTCCATCCTCTCTCTCTTCATATTTAAGGTTCATTCGAATGTCCATGTTAGACCTCGAAATAATTGTATTTTTTGCAAATGTAAACTGAATATCATTTGTCGCTTGGACTGAATTTAACTAGTGAAATAAAATAAACTTCTCATTCTCACCAGCAGTAAAAGAACCAAAAACGCCAATGGCGGCATGCAAGCTTGTTACTGATAAGAACTATTACACACCGACCGGAGATACTGGCATCTCAATACAAAGAGCTGTGAATCCAGAGGTCGGCGGGTTCGATCTGTTAATCCAGCGCGAAAATTCTACAAGTTATAGGAAATTTTTTCAAAGAATCGCAAATGTGCAGCAGGCGCTTTCTTTCATTAAACATCGCCTTGAGGACCCAAACTCATTGCCAGTGAACTCTCTGTTTTCTTTCAAAGTCCTCACGTTGGATAATATTGCGATCAATAAAGACCATATCAGGATTGGCGTTCAGAGTTTTTCTTCGGGGTTATTTGGAACGAGCAAACAAATGAGAGAGTTTATTAACAATCAAATCCTCAAGCAACCGGAGATCTTCTCAGGTGTTTTACGAGATATACAATTAACACAGGAAGAATTTGACAGCATCTTCGATTGGAAAAAAGAAGGCAAAGCAACTGTGATTTATGTGAATTTTTTCTTAACCGACGCGATTGTCAAGAGGATATTCAGTCCTGAAAAGGATGAAATAGCCCCAAATAATGACATAAATCGGATGTCTATGAGCTCGAGACAGTCGTTTGTAAAGAGCAATCACTTCGCTGAGTCAATAATCGTCGAGAAAGAGGCAGAATGCGAGGATTTGGATATAGAAGAGGAGAAAGACTCGGCAATCAGCATTAAAATCAATGAGTTAAGATTCAGCAATTATCGCATAAATTCGAACGACCTGACCTGCAAGAATGAAACTAACTCCAAAGAGAGCCACCCAAGACTGGGGCGAAATCAAACACTGCCCTTGGACAGAGGTGATGATACTTCTATGGCTCAGTCCACAGCTTCTTTCGTTTCTATGGCGAAGAGCTCGATTGTGAGCAGAGCAAACTCGATGATTGTGAAAAATGACCCGATGAGTGTGAGCTTTTCGCCGGTACTTCAAGCATCGAAGCGGAACGACCATAACCAAAACAGGACAAGTATTATGGATAGGTTCCATGATAATGAATCGATTTTCTCGGATACAGAATCGATAATAATCGAAAAACCCATCGATCCTATCTTGAAAAACGCGACTGAGGACCTTATTAATAGGGCTTCTCGGGTAGAAATAGTGGCGAACTCGAAAAGTGATTTAAACCCAATGAGAACAACATTAACCTCAAAAATGAACGTACAAGAGGAAGAACCTAATCGAAATAATGATGAAAAGGAGATGGTGAAGAGTAGTAAATTAGACCTGATGAATTTTTCGATGGTGGAATCAATTGTGGTTTCGAAAAGCAATAGGACGAACGAGTTACCAGCAGAAGATGTGAATGAGATTGACCAATCACGCGAGATCGGTCGAAATAGCGAGGTTAAGAAGATTAACGAAGTAAATCGATCAAGCGTGATTCATCGATCGAGTGAAGTTAACCAACCGAACGAAGCTAACCGAACGAGTGTAGTTCACCAAGCAAACGAAGACAATCGATCAAGCGAGGTTAAACGCTCAAGTACAAGACTTGCCGATCATCCGCTTATCAAAGGTTTCATCACTCCAGGTTACGAGTGAAAAGAGTTGGACTCTTTAGCGATAAGTAGCTCAGGGTTTTAGCCATTTGTTAGTATTATTTTTTTGTTCGTGCCGCTGTATACGTTGATCAGAGTCTCTCTTTTTTTTTCTCTCTCAATCCAATTGCGGAAATTCCTTCTACTACTACTCGAAATACAAAAAATTCATCATTCCCTCATTCGTAATTAATTCCAATAGCTTTATCAAATGCATATCACACGATTGCTAAGAAATCAATACACTTGTGAAATCCTCCGAAAATTTGCTTTTCACAAACAAAAAACAAAAAAACAAACAGATCATATTATCCTCAATTTTCTCAATTTCCTTCTCCTGCTCCCTCTACCGCCATCTCGTCCTTCTTCGACGCAGACGCGCCTCCAGCTGGAGCTCTTTTCCTCTTGAAAAACTGCTCGATAAACACATACGCAGCCTCTGGTTTTGGATCTTTCGCCTAATAAACAAACAAATTAATCAATTTCTACATCTACTAGCAAAATATACCGGCGCTCCTAGCTTCGTACTATAGTAAATCAACGCCTTGACCAACATATCATCAAGCAGTGTCTTCAACTCTGCTTGCTTTTTAAAGATCGGCGCAATATTCTTCGACTTTATATTTGTAGCTATCAGCTCGTTCAAGTACTTCATTTCATTTTTCAATCCTTCATCAACCTTCTCAATATTTATTTTCTCTTCTTCTTGTGATAGCTTGCTCTCCTTCTTTTCATTCTTCATCAGAGCTTTGTTCTCCTTCTCGTAGAATTTCTTCAAACTCTCAAGAATATATCTCATCGTCTGAGTATAAATCCCCCAGAAGGCCAGATTAACTCTTTCGCTCTTCTTCTCCTGGTCTTCAGGAGGGAATAAAAACGACGAGGCTTTCTTATTTATTAGCTTGATTCTTTCAAGCACCTCTTTCTTGTCCCGCCCATAAGGCGCGAGTCGAAGGTAGTTCTCGACGATCTTATGCTTTTTCTTCAAAAACATCACCTCGCGATTATACAAAAAGCCCAACTTGAAGTCCTTTTCGTATTTGTAAATATCCACAACTTCATTGCATTTCGCGCTGAAGAACTCCGACACCAACTCGAGCGCCTTTTCATGCTTTCCGAAAAACTCTTCGTAGAGCCGCGCCATGATCAACGTGCAATTCGTATAGAATGGCGCGCCTTTCAGCTTTCTAATATCCTTCTTGGCCAGCAGCTTCCTAATCCTTTTCAAAAGGAAAATAATAAAGTCATTGACCTGAGAATAGAGTTTCGTAGGGTTAATTGAGACCTCCTCGATGATAAGGTCTTGGCTTTGATTCTCCTCAGGTTTTTGGATAATAGGCACCTCGAGGTTCTCGATGATGGCTGTGAGGGTCTTCTCCACCTTCGATCGGCTGCGTGAGTAGAAAATCGAGCGGCCGTTACTCGTGACAAACCTTTCAAGGTCCATATTGAGTTCTTCTTGCATTGCCACTGGAGGCTCGATACTCATTTTCTGTGAGTCTTCTTCCTGCGTCATCATCATCGTCATTGGACGTGCCAGAAGATTCTTGTCAACGGAGGTCGTTCCTTCTAGCTGTACCATCCCCTGTTCGAATTTTATACTTTCATCCCGAAGCAGATGATTCATGAATTCTTCAAGGTCTTGGAAAATTTTCCTCTTTAAATACTCGAGATCTACACCTTGTCCGCGTTCGGCGAGTTTCTCCTCGATTTTCTTTTTATCCAAGCTTTTGTCTTGCAGATATTTGATAATATAGATGTATTGACGAAGTATCTTCACCATTACGATGTAATACTGCGAATGAGCCTCCATTTCGTTGAGCAGCTGCCCGCTTCTCTCGACCATTTGGGAGTTCAAGTTATTGTAATTTATTTCGAATTTCCCCTTAAGCGCCTGTAAATCCTTGATAATCTTGATGTTTTCCTCGAAGCAAAAGTGCTCTGGAAGCTTATTGCGTATGAAGTTCATACTGATGTAGAAATCTTTTATATCCTCAGTAGCGATCGGTAAACTCATTAGCTCCTCTCGCCACTCCTTCAAGTGCCTATTGATCGATTTCGTCGCCTGAATCTTCGTCCCCTCACTAACCAACTCAGTGGCGCCTTTGTGGAAATACCGCTTGTATTTCAGCGTTTGACATTCGATAATCAGCAATACCTTCAGGTATTGAAGCACGCTCAAGTAGGTCGATTCAAAGGGGATATCAGGGAACTGCAGATACTGCTTGTCCACATTTTGACTCTTTGTAAGTGTGAATGCATGGTTCAGAAGTCCTCGAGCCATTTCGAAGTTGCTTCCGAATCTTTGGAGCTTCTCATGGACGAGAGGATACACATTTTGATCGGAATATATGGTGTAGCCTTCGAGCAAGGTAGAGGCTAGTCGCCAGCATGAGTAAGGATCCATGACGTAAAAAGAAACATTTAGCACATAGATTTTTTCCATTCGTTGTAGGTGCTTTCGATAGGTGAATATATTCGTCATCACATCGTTCGTCCTCGTATCATCATAAGCTTTCCCGCACAGGAAGAACAGCGTTCTGAATAGCTGTTTGAAATCATTGGGCTCGATGGTCTTGAGCTTTGTGAAGCATTTTCCGCCGCTACAGAAGCAGTCATCGGAAAGCGTATTCACGAGGAGTTCTGAAGGAGCCTTTTGATCCATTGCGATTTTTCCACTTTCTAACTGCTTTTGGAACCGCTCTTTGATCTCGATGACGCCAGGACAGATCGAATACCAGAGCTTTTCGTGATTTTGTAGGAACTTGTATATCTTGAGCATGTACTTAGAGATATAAGCCTTGAATTTATTGTTTGGGTTCTGCATGTACTCCGGCGTGTAATACTCAATGTATTTCACGAAGAGATACACATCTAAGAAATTTTCCGGCGCGAACTGCAGGACACCGCCGCTGTCCCCAGCCGTGGCGACTTGAGTCTGCTGGGCGAGCTCCGGCATCGAAGCACCGTACCAAATCACGAAATAATACATCAAATCTTCCTCGATTTCATCGTAGAGTCTCTCTTCTTTAACTGCCTCAGGATTTTCGTTTTCTATTTCCATTCGTCTCTCCTCTCTTTCTTTTTCCAGGTAATTTGTATACCGGCTCTGCAAGTACTTAAACGACGTAAAAATTGCGTCTTGTCTAAAGTCTCGCTCGATTTTCGGATAAAGAGCCTCATTCCGATCTGGAGGCACCATCTCGAGCAGTGTATGCAAGGTCCTCAAGAACTTATAAGACGCGAGCTTGTATTCGCTCTCAAAGACCTTTACCAGCTGAAGCCCGATCTTCAGCAAGTTCTCAAACATCAATTCGAAATCTAACACGTACTCAGTGATGATATTCACGCAATAAGCCTTTATCAGCAGGAAAAACAGCTCGATGAGGTGTCCGTTGATCGGATGGTCACGCTTTAGATAGTGTGACATGACCTTCGGCTCGAAACGCGTCTGGAATAGTTGAAGTAGACTGTTTATCTTCAGTTGCTGATACGCATGCACGATGATTTTCTTCGTGTCGTCGAACTCAGGCTTTTTGAAGATCATCTCGAGGAAGAGCCCGAAGATCTTCGTGAAATAGATGATAAAGGTCTCCAGCTTGATAACTGAGAGTTTTTCGAAGAGTTTTGTATAGGACGCGTCAATGGACTCTTCAGAGGAAGACTTGAGCTTATTTTCGAAATCCTCGTAAATTTTTTGAATGTCCATGCTGAGCTGCTCGTCTTCGAAGTTACTTTTCTTCGATTCAGACAACTTGTTGCGGATTTCGTGCTCGCGCATCTTCTCCGTGATTTTCTCGATTTTTTCGTTATCGATGAGCTTGTCCTTGGTCCAAAAAACGTTGATTACGATGTTTTTATCGAAGCTTTGTGCATTAGATAATAAGAGCGCATTAGAGGTGGTGGTGGTTTCGAAGCCCTCGAGTTCTGATTCAAGCAATTCCAAAGCCATTTTCGCGACGTCAGGTGAGTTAAACGCCTCGAGTGTGTATAGCTTGGCTATGGCATAGGTAGTTCGCACTTTGAGGATTTTGAGCTGCTTTTCCGAGTAGTTCTTGAGGGTGTCCTTCGGGAATTCAAAAAGTAGGAGCTTATAAGCTATGTCTTTCATCAAACTCTGGTATTTCGCGATTTTTTCCTTCTTTTTGAGACTATCACGGTTTGGGAGTCCGCTACGGTAGGTGTAATAGTCTATAAGTAGCTCCAGCATTGTGAGGAGCGCAGTGTAGTTCTCGTTGAACGTGCCATGGTATAGCTGCGAATTATAATAGAATATTTTAAGGAGATTTTCTTTCCTCGATTCAGTCAAGTAGAAAGAAGGACAGATGCTTAACGTCTCAGGAGCTGCCGAAAACAGCGAGAATTCTTCAATATCGTTGGGGATGGTCTTCTCAGAGTTCGAGAAGAAGTGCTCTAGGGTCTCTGCGGCAAGGTGGTTCAAAGAGAGGAAACGGCGGCAGTTGTTGTTTTGAATGAATTCTCGAAAATCATGGTTTAATAAGCAATAGTAGATCTCCTGGATTTTCTTAGCGTCCTCGCTTTCCGTTGGTAACTGGGAACCAAACTGAATATTCTGATTAGTGAGGTTCATCATCGCTTCCGAGATATTCCCTTCGAACCCTCCCATGAGCGCTTGGCCTCCGGCTCGATCCGATGTCCGGAAATGTTTATAAAAATAAAGCTCTTTTTCGATATTCAGGTGGTTAGGGTCGATTAAATCCCTTTGGATCCGCTCCACCAGCTCTGAGAAGGTGAGTTGATTATTGAAATTGGAGCTTTGGAGCACCTCATCAATCGAGGCGTTCGTGAAATTTTGCTGGTTCTTTAAATTCTGCAGCCTAGCTGAAGACTTCTCTGGCACTTTCAGCAACCATCTGTCCTCTTTAAGCAGTTTTGCGGACCTTCTGCCCGAAAAAGTTTTGCCGACTGTCCCGTCGCCTTCAGTCATCGACTGGCTATCTGCAGCGCTTTTCGCTGCGTTCTTTCGCGATGCTTTCGTTGGTTTGTCCTCCTTTGGGAGATTCGAGAGCTCAGCGCCTTCTTCCGGCATACTCAGCTGCTTACGAGTGAAAGTATTGATTAAATTGAACACTTTCAGCTCCTTTCGGTCTTTCTAGTTATATATTATTTTCATTTAAACTCTATTCGTGCTCATTATAATCTTACCAGCTTGATCGCGAGGTCATTCAGACTCGGTATGTCTTCTAATATCTCAACATACTTTTGCATCAACTTGCCTTTCTTTAGTCTAGCAGGCACATTCTTTTCATTGGCTTTAAGGTAGCAGATTTTAATAAGGTTTTTGAGGGTTTTGAGGTAGCTCTCCCAGCTGTATTTCTCGATCTTCAGCTCAATGTCTTTAAAAAGCGGCAGAGACGATTCGCTTTTGGTGACCACCTCATCCTTGACCCTTTCTGACGACTCATCGTCAGTAGTCATTTTCGTATGAATCATAGAAAGCGTTTCTTCGCTCACAAATTTGTCGAGTTCTTTCGCCTGCCTTAAAAAGTGCTTGTACTCTTGATCCCTCCTACATCACATAATAATTAACAAGGACTCTGAAAAAATAAGTACCCTAATTGCCTGTAACAGCAAGCCTTGAGAAGAATGATATTGGCATTAAAAGGATCCTTTTTCTCCAAAAAATCGATCTTTTTCAGACACTCCTCATATGCTCGTTTTAGATACGACACGTGTGTCATCTGCTCGTACAAAATGTTCTCATAGATGAGACTCGGGACGTGTTGGAGCGCCGTCTGAAGGCAGAAATCAGCCTGTTCAAAGTATTTCTTCTGAATGCAGATCTTAGATATTTTCATCCAAGTAGCAAAATCCGATTCTCGTAGCTGGACGGCTTTATAATAGAATTTGAGCGCGGTAAGGTTGTTCTTTAACTCTTGATACGCCATGCCGAGATTAATGTAACATTGATGTTTTAACTCATCGAGTCCATCCGCAAATAAAGGGTCTTTTAGTAGCTCTTGAATCCTTTTGATGCCTGTAAGCATGTCGTCGTGGGCCATGAAGTTGATTGCTTCCTTGAATTTTCCAATCAATTCGGCCTCGCGTTTCTCTCTACAATGATAAGGAAAGTGGTTAATTGCGGAAGTATCAAGGGAGAAATGTACCTTGTTTGTTGTACCTCAGTGGTTGGCTCGGGTCGTTTTTCTTGCTTGCCTTCGACTTCGATATCCATTTCTAAAGATTTTATTTGAATTCCAAAGAAATAAATTATGATTATGTATAAAATCGCTTCGCATCTTTTTGCGGGAAAATTTGCAATTTTTCGTGCTAAAATAATAAAGCTGTGAAACTCAGAGCGACTAAAATCCAATAATCAGTAGAAAGCGACCACAATGCATCCGATGGCGGCAGATAAGCACGAAATCCTTTACCCAACCAAGCAAACTCAGGAAGTTACAACACTACAAAATATATCAACATATGTGATAACTATTGGAATTACACACTAATGATGAAACCGCCTTGGACTTCATTTCGCTCTTAATATCAAGATTGCGGTCATTGTGAGAGTATTTTGTCTTCGGCTGGTTATATAATAGAGTTTCAGGCTAACGTAACGAGGTTGAGCTTATAAGAGACTTTTTTTTTTAACTTGATCGATAGGTTATGAGAATGAATATAAAAGAAAACTGAACAGAAAATAAGGTAAAAAATACAATAACCAAGTTAGAAACAAATGCTTTATAAATTTCTTAAAACGGAAAGCAGTTTCGTAAATTGTGCTGCTTAAGGGCCTTTTTGCAAAACATTCGTTGTTTTCAATAGCAGATCAACGAATTCATCCTGTGAAATCTACGTAAAATTGTGAATGATTAGCACCTTGATAAGGAAAAATAACCTTTCCATCTTTGTTTGCGTCAACTTCTTCGATAATTTGATTCCATTCTTCATCTTTAAGATTAACTCCACCCATCACTGCCGCCAGTTCTTCTCGCGTGATAAAGCCATCACCATTCTATATAGTTCACAAGACCATGAGATATTAAGCCATCATCATCAAAGCTACTTGGTCAAACGCAGAAAATGCTTGGGCCATCCTTTCCTTAGAGAGTAATTTATCATTGTTCATCGCCGCCATGATAAATTCTAATGGCATTATACTAACATTCCCAAAATGTAATCACCTGAAAAGTCGATCTCACCAGAGTTGTTCACGTCAACTCGTGCGATGATCCCCATAACTTCAGCCTCTGCCTTTTCTCGATCACCATAGAGTTTTGCATAGCCTTTGATAACAATATATATCACACCAAAAGTGTCTCTCTTACCTTTGATAAGCTCCTCTTTGCTTAAAATTCCGTTTCCGTCTTCATCGAGCTCCTGGAAGATCTTCTGCAATTCTTCCTTTTCCTGCTGAGAGGAGATTTGAGTCACAATAAACGTCATTATTGCTTCTTTGAGCTTGTTTTGAGACTATAGGAAGAATGAGATAGCATCAAATGCTCTGTAAACCTGGAAGCCGCTGAGGTTATCCAGTACTTTCTTATTGAGTGGAGTATGCACTCTATTTTTCGCGATCCAGGGGTCGCTTAATGCCTCAGCAGCGGAGATTCGCTTCGTTGGGTCGTAAGTCAACATCTTTTTGATCAGATCCTTCGCTTCTTGAGACACTCTAGCCCATTCCGGCTCTAAAATTGAAAAAAATTTATCATAACACGCAACCACATGAAAAAAGTACCATCAAAGGCAACCTTGCCTTGCTTGACACTCGCGAAAATTTCCGCATCATTCGCTCCGTTGAATGGCGGGAAGCCGCACAAGAGGATATAAAGTATCACACCACAGGACCACACATCGCATTTTTCATCATAATTCTTGGCAATGACCTCAGGAGCAATATAGTAAGGCTAAAATGTGATGAAGGATCAGTTTTCTCTTGAAACAAGCTTCGAAGAAAATTACAGTTCCAAATTTGCGATTCATTTTCTTCCCAGGCTCGAATTTTTGCGCAGTGCCAAAATCGATCAGCTTGAGCGCTGCATCGTGCTTCTTTGAGTCAAGTAACAGGTTTTCAGGCTTTAAATCACGATGGACGATATTCTTTTCATGGAGGTAGACTACAGCAGATAACAGCTGCTTCATGTATTCTGCGGCCTGTTTCTCAGTGAAACTTTGCAATGTCTGGATTCTGTCGAATAATTCTCCTCCATTGAGATACCTGCAGACACAGCGGTTAGACTAGTTTGAAAGTCCTCTTACTCAGTGATCAGGTAATAGTTTCGATTGTCCTGGAAGAGCTCATAGAGCTTAAGGATGTTGGGGTGGTCCAGCTCTCGCAAAATGCTCACTTCGTTAAAAAACTTATCCTCGCCAGTTTTAAAAACGGATTTTTTCTGTATTATCTTCATTGCTCTTGAGATACCGGTTGCTTTATGAGTGACCAGAACGACTCTGCCATACGCTCCTATAAGCAGAAGGCATAAATTCAGGTATAAGTTAAGGAATAATTGCCTTCTCCGATCGTTTGATTAATTTTATAGCTCTCGTCAATGGAACCGGTTTTCAAACTGACAAAAATTTCAGGTCCGACTTTTAGCTGGCTGGTGTTCTTGGAATAATCTTCCGCAATCTCGCTCTGCATATGAGCCCTTGGGGTTCCTCCGGCTTGCTTCTCTGTCATTATCTCAGATTGCTTTGCTGGATACAAAACAATTGGATTTCCACGGTGAAACTGAGATTAAATTACGTTGAACCGAGGTTTTTGCCCTAGCATTTGAGAGCTTTTCGTTTTTTGTGGGCGAATCAATTGTGCCTTGTTCATTTTTGGTACCGGAAGCTTGGATTTCCGCAACCTCCTGGGCAAGGCTGCCTCGGTTTTCAGTTCGCTGGCTCTCTTCGGCAAGGCGAGCCTTATTCGAATCGAGCGTAATGATTGTTTTGTCTTCTGGACCTACACGGCTCGTGGACTCATTTGCATAGACTTTTTGATAAGAATCTCGCTTCGGGTTCTCAGTTGACAAATATTCCACTGAAAGGGTGAGAAAAATCGTAATAACGCCTATTACCTTGGAAGTTTTTGTCTTGAGGTGCGCTGGAACAACAGCCCATGATGCAGATTCGAAATTATTCGCTTTAATTTAGATATAACTAATAGCTAACTAATTAATGGAACATATAAGAGCTTCGGATCGAATTTTCAGTTCTATGAGAAACAAGCCCAGAAATATGAATTGAAAGATACATAATGTGATGCTAGCCCTCACAATTCTCATTGCATCATTGTAAATTGTAGATTGGATAGTGAAACAAGGAATATACTGTGCGAATTCCCTGGTTTAAAAATAAAAAAAAAAGTAAATAAAAAAAATGACGAAGAGCAAAAAAAAAAAAGTGAAAAAAATTGGCTTTGTTTATGGCTGCTTCCTTTTTCTTGGTGATTGGCATTGAAAAGTGAATCAAACGCCTGCTGGTATCTACCAAAACCTTTTTTAAATATATAGTTAGAACCCAATACTCAATGCTCAATTTGATGTATTATTTTTTGCAAATAGTTATTAAAACTATAAAATTTATGATCATTTTTTCTAATCTCTATACTCATTGAATTCGGACGAGAAAATCTAAGCGTATTAGTATTATCTCTTGGTGGCAGTACGTGCTCTTTGATATTAGACTGAGGCTGAGGCAATCTTGATTTCGGTATCAAGATAGGCTCATCTGTCAGCTGTTTTGATTTCATAGAGGTTCTCATTGTGCTTTTCATCGCTCGAGCAGATTTGTCCGGAGATATGTCGATTTTACTATCCAAAGTCCTCC
>ENA-UOTX01001184-UOTX01001184.1-compost-metagenome-genome-assembly--contig:-NODE-1184-length-21413-cov-18.360283_pt1 | contig 21413 bp, 21 predicted proteins | sample MGYA00238143_ERZ746982 | MGnify/ENA primary metagenome ERZ746982 (study PRJEB28758, sample SAMN06268862) | compost metagenome | isolation source: single cell | place: USA: California, Emeryville, Joint... | reverse complement strand
AGGAAATAAATTAAAGAGATATTTCAACAAAAATGGTCTCAAACTCAAAGGAAGATTTCGGATACGAGAAGGAGAGATTCCTCAATCTTACTGGAGAAGCGTTTGATTGCATAATCTGCAGCCTTGTTGTGAAAAATCCTCAAGAATGCACTAGCTGTGGTTCAATGTTTTGCAAAAGCTGTATTGACTCTTGGTTGACCAAAAGAAAGTAGTTACTTTCTTTCTTTCGTCTTTTAAACCTGGCCCTTTTCGTTTCTAGAGAGTGCCCAAATCGATGTCCAATCACACAAAGTTCAATAAAGCCAGTCGGAAAGGCTCTTTTGAGAATCTATAACGACCTCGATGTTCAATGCAAATATTATGACCAGTGCAAGAAAACTCTCAAGTTGGTAGATTTGGAGGCTCATGAAATCGTGTGCAACCTTCCAAAATGCACAAACTTTGCAATCTGCGGAAATACAGTTAAGGTAAAAAAACTACCATTTTAAGAATGATAATCTTAACAAAATTCAAGGATCCCAAAAACAGTAAAGTATGCGATTCAAATTGCTTGCTCTTATCCAAAATCCGGGATGCCGATGGCGATTGGGCGAAAGTATATAAAGAAATCAAAGATTTCTTCAAGGATTATGCTCCAAGTGGCGGAATGGGTAACAATATAAATTTCTAGTGAAAAACGTTAATTGTTGATATTGAATAGGTGGCTCTGGACCAATTTCCCTTGGCTCTTCTCCTGCTTGGAAATGGGATACTTCACTCATAGGAACAGGAATTGAAGTATCTCCTGATAAAACAAAAGTTTTTCTTAAGGAGGGTCCTTACATGTTCAGAACTTGCATCGGTGACACAGTAAATATCTGAAATTGTCGACTGGCGAATAATAATAACTTCAATAGGGCTTCACAGGCGGAATCCATTACTGGGAAATACACGCTGATGATAGAACTGAAAATGAGCTAAAAATCGGCGTTGCAACAAAGAGAGATTTTAATATGAACTCTGCCTTTTGTGATTACGATTTCGGTTTTTCGTACTACGGTTTGGGTCAACTGAGACACGGCAGCAATGCTTCAGGACCTCAATACGGTAAACGATTCAAGAAAGAGGGTGTGCTTGGGGTATTTTTGGACATGAACAGAGGCATTTTGAGCTTCGCACTCAATGGAGAGTACTTCGGTGTTGCTTACACAAACGCTGCCCTCAAGAAAGGACCAATCTACCCTGCTGTCGCTCTTCTCCACTGTGCTGGTTGCAAGATTGTCTCCGGTTTGAAAGCTCCTGAATATTTCATGAAGTAAAAACAGGAGTAGTGAATCATTCAAGATAACGACATTAGCGAAACACTCAATATTTTTATTCTCTTTGAGTTTGGGAGTTTGGTTATCTAATTCTGAAAAAGCTTGATGTTATTATTCTTGAAAATTCGTCATTTATTCCTTTTTGAATGAGGAGTTGAGTCCAATTTTATAGATAGACTCTTATCTATGTGTATGCAGGTCACTGTAACCTATCCAAATTTGATGATTCAAAGAAAAAATTTAAAAATCAAAGAAATTATCTGTTTACTGGTGTTATGAGGATAAGTCAATTATTATGTCCAGAGGTGTCAGCATTGAGTCAAATCTACATTAACGATTGTTATGTGATTAGTATCATTTTTCGAATACAAACAGTTGAAAACGTAAGGAGAAATTAAAGCAATTCCACCTATGAGGATAAATGCAGCATCTCAGAAATATTTTTTTTCATAAAATAATGAATATAGAGAGATTCAGATGACAATTCATCTTTTTTAGTCAGTAATGCTACAGCCAGAACAACATTTCATCCACTGTGAGAATTTAGGATGAGAAGACATCCCCAGACAGTAAAGGGACGAATAACCGTATCACCTAGAACTGGTCTAATTACTCGCATGCCTTTCAAAATTATATCTTCTGAAGAATTATTTCCTTCTCGCATATTATTATATACGAGTCCATTCATTGCAAGATGATCCATTGATTTCTGTGATTTATGGGAAATTTATAGAATAGATCATGTAGGATTAAAATAGCTTCTTAATTCTCGAAGAGGACATAAGTCACTCAGAATAGCGAAATAGGCGTCACGTACATGGTTTAACAATGAAAAAAAACTAATATAATGCCATTTGTTTTACAGAAATTTAGAAGGCAGAGTTTGCACTTCATGGTTATTGAAAATTAAATTTATTTCTCTGAGTTTTGTGCGCATCTATAAAATGATACAAGATCATGAAAAGATGATCGCGGGTGAGTCGGACGAGCCAGCTACAAAAAATCAAGACCTATCTCTTATTCAAGAAGAAGGGTCGTTTTTAGATACATCAGAAGGACAGTTGGCAACCTTTTCCAAAAAAATTAGTGCATTGTTTGCGCAAGTAGAAATTGAAAAAGAGAAAATTATCACAAGCGAGAACATGAAACCACTTTTAGAAGACTTCGAAAAGCTGCTCCACCTAGAATGTGAATATAAGCCTCAGCAACTAAATGAATTTGCAATGATATTGAGTGGATTAAACTGCTGTTTGCTTGATCATAGAAATTTCACGCGTCCCGACCTCGAAGATTTTATGAATGTGCTTATATGGACATTAGAGCTTTCATATCACTTGCAGAATCATATGGGAAGTGAAAATGGAGACTTTTCTCCTCCAATTAGCAAAGGTGACGCTGTACTGAGCTCAGAAATTAAACAATTCAGTCAGCATTTTGTGGAAGAAGATGGTAAAAATCCACTGGATCAGCCAGCAGAGTTTCAGTTGCTTGAAGTGGTCAATGTGGGTCTGAAAATAACACAGATGCAAGGTGATAAAATCAAAATTGATGATCAGAGAATGATTGAAGCGATAGCTGGGGTTCTTCGCAGCATGGTAAACAGATTGAGCAATGTCTTTAAAGAGCACGGGAGTATTAATCTAAGCATTTCGAATTACATCACGCAGCAAATTATTGAGATTTACAAAACTGTGCAAAAATCGAAAAATCTCAATGAGGAATATTGGAAATTAGCTGCACAGCTCAGCGAAGATCCATTTGGATTAGTCTTTTATTCAAGTTTGCTCGCCTGGAATTGCAGGGTTGATTTCCAAGATCCCAGCGCTCAGTCTTCAAAAGTTTCAGTTATTCGTTATTTGGGAAGAGTACGGCATTTTGAGATTTCGAAATCCAACATGATCGAGGGTTCATCGATCGAAGTGAAACTTGTTCCCGATCCAAAGATAAATAATGGACAAGCTTTGCTCAACGTTCTCGATGACTATATTTTGGTAAATCATTATTTATTCTTGATTGGCCTGTTAATCCTAATATAAACCATCTAACAAAAGGTCATGAATGAATTATTCGATTTGGCGCAGCAGGAAAACAGAGATGTCGAAGTCGTGGCAGAACCGTTGATAAAATTTCTAGAAGAGATTACAAATGTACTTCGCTATACCATTATTTTGAGCATAACATTTCTCTAGTTTGAAGGGAATTCGAAGCAATATAAGAGCGTTATTTCAATGGATAAAAAGACCAAGCTCTATCCACTATTAAGTAAGCTCTCTTTCCACCGAAATCTCTGGAACTCACCTCTCCTATAGAAAATCTGATTTTTACTCTCAGTGATCAAACAGACTTACTAAAAAGGGTTTTGAGGGTTGCCATAACAAACCTTGAAGATATGTCATTACACGAAGGAGAAAGTCCTGAAGAGCTCGAAAGCTACTGGGAACCTATCGAAAAAATTGCACAGAAGAATGCGATTTCATTTAAATGCCTTTCAATCATCTACTTAGAAACTCTGCAGAAAGTGGAACAAACGAAAATCAAATGTCCAGAATTCAAATCTTATCATAATACAGATGAGCTTTTTGGAAAAATTTTTGATTCGCTTTCTGAACTGCAGTCACCTGAATATTCACAAAAAAGCAGCAAACAAGGAGGAGAATTTATTGAAAAGCTATGGGTTTTTATATCCGAATGCTCCGTTGAGTTATGGAATCGAAACCGCACTAAAATTGTTGAGATTATTCACACACTCTGCAACACGTCATTCTTTCTGGAGATTTTTGTTGACAGTCTTATGCTGCAGTTTTTCCAAGAGTGCTTCACCGCTGAGAAAAAAGAGATTGTCTTTTATTTCTTCAAGCATCTCTATCCCAAAATCAGTCGCAACTCCGACATTAATCTTGGCGTCAGAAACTGCTTCTTCCATACGTTAAAGAGATACTGCCAATGTCTCTCCGGCATGATCGACCCTACTGACATCGATAAGGCTCAATTTGCTCTTCGAACATTCTCATTTGTCATCAGATTGTACAGAGCTCTAATAGAAGACTATGAAATAGAGGATTTTGAAGAGTTCTTTAATCAAGAAAGCAAGATTGTCAGATATGAGGAAGCTTACTTCGAAAGAGTAAATTAATATCCGCTAAACAGATCCCAATTAACTGCAAAAATTGATAGAAAAGTGATGAGTACTTGATAATGCTATTTGACACTCGACTCTACTACGAAAGTATCGTCACACTCCTGGTGTCCAATCCTATGTAAGACTTTATTTATTATTCGGTCCAACTTAAGTTACTGCAATATACATAGATTCTATGAGAAATTCCTTGCCTGTGACATCGTTCGATTGACTTTCAGCATCCTTCATAATCAGCCCAGTCTTCTTGGAATTTTCTACGAGTGGAATTATCATAAGACGATCTATAAGTATCTTTCTGAAGTACACTGCAAGTGTCAGTTTAATGACTCTGAAATCGAGCATCTGATTCTCTTGCTATTCAACCTCGCAACAAACGGCAGTTTTTATCATATCATTGAGCGCGGCATACTCCCAAAAGTTGACATGAAATTTGAAAATCGCAAGATCTATTTGGAAAAAGCAGAATTTCTCGAATTGTGCAAATATGTTAGCATCTACTCAAATTATTTCATATCCATGATCATGCGAATAATGATGGAATGGAATGTGAACAGTGGCATCAAATACATTTATTTTTATCTACTTCGTCAAATGGTGAAGGGAACGCTTTCAAACGCTGGAATTTGCGGAAAGGTATTAATTCTCTTCCCTCTGTATACAAGTTATTGATCACTTTCAATTCTCAAATAATATAGGGAGAGCTTATTGAACTCATGCTTATCTATCTTAAAGTTGAGAGAGATTATACTAACAAGCAGCTTCTTAGTGATATTATTTTCTCCCTAATTCGAGTCGGAATCAACGTCAGTCAGCTCAAGGCATTCATGAGAACGATTAGATTTGCATACTCCGACCTTCATGAAAAATATTTCAACACGCTGGTGTCTGAATTCGCTCAAAAATCATTTCTCGACCGCATGCAAGAGATTTCTAATTATTTCGTGACGATCAACATGTCACTTAACATTCTTAAGAAAGTCATCAGAGAGTAAATTCCTGCCCTTCATTTCCACAGTGTTGTTAACTTTTCAATTGCATCAAAGTTCGGAGGGCAACGAGAAATTTCTGAATTTCACCGGAGAATCTTCAGGAATAATTGTTTCTCATTTAAACCAATCACTCAAGCACGGTGCGAGTTTCTTGATCACCTTCAGGATTGAGAACTATGTCTCCGCAGACAAGCGCTCTCTAATCAGCAACTACAATATTCTGAAAGATAAAATCAATAATCGGATGGGAACGATTATAGAAGATTCGAAGAAGGACAGTTTCATTGCTAACATGGAAGGACTAATAAATTTCAACGCGAATTATTTTGAGAGCACAAAGACTGAAATGTCTGCGAAAAAAGATTTTAGAGGGACTCTTCAGCCACAAGGAGATGCTCATGAGCTCTACTACCCTCGAATTTTCAGTATCATTGGGAACCAAGTGTCACTTGAGCTCTATGTCGGTATTCACGACCGTCAGAAATGCCTTATGCTTGAGGTTAGAAGAGCTCATATGATTGATTCGTTCTTATTTTACTCTTTCTGGCGATAGGGAAAATTGAAAAAAGGAGGACCATATCGAGAATGTTTCGACTTCTATCCTATTGAGGACACCTGGTATACTATAGTTTTGACGTACTCGTCAAAAAACTCCGTAATTTTCCCCACTATTTCTTCGGATCCTAATTCTCCTCAATAGTTCCAGCTTTATTATCATGACCCAAAGAAGCCCTCGAAATTGAAACCCCTCAAAAAGCAATATAACTCGTCTTTTAGTTCCGTTATGGAGCAGATGGACAAGACATGGGATTTTTTCATTGGGACATCTCCACAGGATCTGAAAATGGGAGTGTACAAAGACAGCTCTCTCTCGGTGAAGAATAGCTTTTGTGGGCAAATCAACAAATTTCTTGTGGCAAGGAGAGAACTCAACGCCAATGAAGTCAATAGTATTCTCATGACAATGAACTCGAAAGGCCCTGTTCCGGAATACATTCCAAGTAGCAATCCAAGCGCCATTCAAAAGTTATTCAAAGGAAAATCTGAAGAAATTGCTACGTTAGACCAGTTGGAGGCAGAGGCAATCTTAAACCTTAACACGTTTTCTGATCTCAACAAGACTGAGGGTCCGGATATTTTCCATTGGACTAGTTTCTCTAACAAAAATGATAAACTTATCCATAACGTTGTGAGTCTCAAAAATGACCCTGAAAAAATTAAAAGGAGCAAAACTCTGGACAAACCCGAAAAAATGTACGAGATCCTTGTTCAAGGCGTCAATTATCTTGAAAAGAGCCGTGTGGAGGACGTCTTTTTCTCCATTGGAAACATCGACATCTTGCTCTATACCATTGAGCTGTTGACTTCTTTTGAGCCTGACGACGGCAATAAAAATACTTCTTCTGATAACCCGCGGCACATTCTTCTCTGCGCTATCATTCAACTTATCAAGTACATGTGTCGAAGCGAAAGTCAACACATCGTAATCATCTTTCTTCGCAACGGCGGGTTCGAGATTATCGGAAGGCTTCTGTACATCGTAAGAAATGTTAACTTCGTGATAATTACTCATCTAATTTGATAAAAGTACGCGAGCAAATTCGACGTCAACGAGAAAATTGTTAACAGATTATTGGGGCTGATTTCAAGCCTGAACACCGTGGGCATTACAGGCCAATCTCTAGAGAACCGACTCCATGATGCCGAGAATAGATACAAAGGTTTTATTTCAATTTTGATGAATTTTGAGAATTGGAGGAATTGCTCCTACGACACACAGGTAAAAAGATTATTAGAAGACATTATCCAATGAGCATCGTCGTAGATAATGATTTATGAGAAAGCAGAGGAAAAATTATTCCAGGATCAAGAGATATTGAAGCTATTCAAAAAGAACATCAATTTCACAAATATCCTTTATGCGATACATACGATGTGCAATGAATTCCAAGGAGTTCGAAGTAAGCAACTGATGCTAAATCAGATGTGATAATCAATCATTATCTATTAATAGAGCCATCATCAGATCATGAAGTCATGCTGTTTGGCTCGGAGTCTCGAGAAGGAATGCTGAGGCTGAAAGAACTAATGAAAAAAACTGTCTTAAAGGTAGATTGAAGCCTTCTCACTTTCCTTAATGTGCTCATTCTCTAAAAGATCCTGTCGAAGCCCTATAGAGAAATAGAAAATATGCGAGAATCACAAGACAAAGCCGAGACAGAGGTGCTATACAAAGAATGCCAACAAATCTACCGATATATCGCCTCTTGTTATATGAGTCCTTTCATGCTGGATCTTCTGGAGATCATCAAAGATTTAATTTATAGTGGTAAAGACAAGATTTACCCCACTAGATCATCATTAACATTACCGTTTTCAGAGGAGTCAAGATATATTTCACGAGTTACAGACTGTTTGCTTCATTACGAACTCCGAGAGATAATTTTAACGATCCTACATGGCTTCGCCTTCAAGAAACACCAAAAAGCCGATTCAAAGATACCAAACATCGACAATGACCCCGAAATCCAAGATAAAATTATTGAGAAATGTTTAGATATTGCCAAGAAAATCGTTTTTGAGGCTTGTAAAGACAAACAAAACGCGAAACTCCCGAAGGAGATCAAAAGTGCAGATCTTACGCCCAGAAGAAATGATGTCGTACTCGACAATTATTTAATTATAGGAAGCACTCCACATTCTCGTGTCGTCCGGAAAGGAAGTATTAACTACTATTATAAGTTATATGGACTTCTAAATTTTATTTTGATTTAGCCGAAAACGAGTTCTATTTTGTGTTTTTGAAGCTCTTCAAGATCTCTCTCAACAACATTGGACAGCATGCATTCCAGGGTCTCTTACGAGTGATTATTAAAACACCCGACGACCTGACCAAAGGTAAGAAGAAGAAATTGTTTGAGGAAGACTCCAAAATGATCGGACTGATCCTTCACAAGTTCACTTCAAAGCAGATATCTCTTTCGAATAAAGTGGTTTTCCTCTTGGAACTTCGCTCTTTATTGCGAGAGGCTTCAAATATGAGAGCTTTCTTGATCGCCCCTCATTCTTTAAATTTCATCAATGAGCTCATAAATCTTGACTACAGTGCGCTTCGCTTGGAAGAGGGATATAATAAAGCTATTGAGCAAGACATGGGAGTGTCTATTCATAAAATCCTACGAAGATTTATTACTCACACGCTCTCTAGCAAAGACTGCATTTTTTATCTTATCTCTCTGTTCGAGTACACTAACTACTCGAAGCAAGACGGGACGGTTAAAGAGAACATTTCTACAACGCAGGGGCCTGCCAAGAACTTCTTTAAAATGATGACTGAAATTGAATATGTGCTGAACACATTTAAACGAGACCTAGTGAACGCGCCGAATAAAGCCAACCCCTCAAAAAATGAAGGTCGCCAAGGGAAGGAGGAGTCAAAGAGCGAAGGAAGATCAACTAACGAAAGTGCACTCTCTGAGCTGAGGAGCAGTCTAATGGAAAATATCCCCATCCTCGTCTCATACTTTGAGTATGTGCTTTCAAAAGTAAAAAACTTCGAGCAAGACGAAACAAACATAATCCAGTTCACACTGAATCTCTTCGATTTTGTCCACCGGCTCAAACTATTGTTCATTATTTATCCCCTTATCAAGCGCGCTCCTTTCGATCTTAATTCAAACTCCTTGCTGAAAAGATACGAGAACGTGTGTTATCGAAACGGCGGAGTCCTGATGTCCATGATAGCCATCTTGTTTACTGTGCTACGCCGAGCGAAGTCCAAAGAAAACAAGCTAATAATTCTTCAAAATTATAGCCATATTCTCTTTTTAAATAAACCGGAACTATTCGCGTCTCAACCCAGAAAGGCGTCTTTATCCGTGAAGCAGCTGTCAGATGTTGTTAACCTCCAAACTACCGATCAAAATCTAAACAGCCACATCAAAGCTGTGAATTCCCAGCCAACTAAGAACACAGCTGTCATTTCCCTCATAGACTATGGAACGTTCGACAAATCAGAAGAAATCATTACATCAAGGGTAAAATTTTTGAATCTATCTAATTTCTCTAATACATTTTCAAAACCAGAATAACTCAGCCCTCTATGAACTGTTTTTCTTGCATATTTTGAAGCAGATTGGCAAAGAGACCGGCCTTTACAATAAAGAGACCAAAGAATTCATGAATCGCTCTAATGGCTCTAATGGATTAAAAAGCAGTGGAATCAGTCTAGAAAGCGAGTCTGAAGCCGATCCTCTTGAGGAATTAAACTCTAAAAACGGAATTGGACTTGAACTTGTAGGCCTTCTGCACGAGATACTGATTCGATCAGGGACGAACATCAGGCTTGCGATTTCGCAGCACTACTTTGCTGAGAGCCAGAATTATCAAATCAGTATCAAAAGACCGCTATCTCTGAGAGAGTCAAAAAAGCAGGATACAAACTACATTAAACTCCACAGTGCCAAATCGTCTCCAACTAAGGACATCGAAGCGTTCTGTGAAGAGTACACTGAGATGTTTAAAGTGTATAAGAGCAAGGAGTTCAATACTATCATGTCAAATATACCAACACAGACCTCTCTTTACTTCGATCTCCTCGTTGCTAACTCCAAGAGTCGAGTACCACAATTATGACGCAAAATTTACTCATACTAATTTTCTTAATCTTAGAATCCTAATCCTGACATAATTGTACCCAATCTGACAGATCTTTGGAAATTCTTGAGGAATTCGTTCGGCAAAATTTATACGGAGGCAAGCTGGGCTCTTGGCTATTATACTATCAGAAACTTTAAACTGGTAAATCATTCACTCAATTGTCCAAGAGAGCTTATTAATAAATTTTTGGATTTATAGATAAAGCGATTGAATTACTTATACTATCGATACCAGATTGAAAAGCAGATAGAATACATCTATGACGATGCCCAAGAGTTTCAAGAGCAGATCGAGTAAAAAAACCTCGAAGATTTTATTTTTTATAAAGAATTCAAAATTTGTTAGTCCTCTCAGTGCAAAAGAAATTTTTGAGATAAAGATCACAGAATATCAGAAGCAATCGGAGCGCTATAGCGGATCCCTGAAAGGTACTTTGACACTTGTGTTTACATTATCTCATCAATTCGGCTAGAGTTCCGGAAGAGACAGGAATACAATCAACTAAAGGTGATAAAAGCCTGGAAGTACCTACGAAATCAAATCACCGAAGAAAGAGGAGTTTGGTACGTGGAGCAACCAATCGCTGGGATCGTGCGCTACAAATACGATAAGACTGAAGACTGCAACCGACGAAGAATGCGTATGAGAGTCGATAAACACGCGTCAAAGACCCAATATTTCAACAAAGAAGCTTATGAAATGGAAAGGATTCGAAAAAATAGTGGTTCCGTAGCGAGCGACACTGTTAGCATTGATTCATTGAATATGCAAGGCCTTGACACCGGGACTGCCAAGTCTAACATGTACGACGGTTCAGATGTGTCACCGACCGGAAAGTCTTTTAACAATTTCAGCAGCGCTATCCTCACACCTCGAACTAACACTCTCGCACTTGTTCGAACTCAATCCTCAACCCTTGGGAAAACAGGCTCTCCTCAATATATGGAAAGGAGGAAAAACACAATGATTGATGAGGTTATCGAGGATGATTTGAAAAGCATACCAAGAGAAGAAATATTCAAGAAAACAAGAGAAAACGACTTCCTTTTTGAAAAAGATAGAAACCAAGAAAAACTAATGCTAGAAGAAAAATGCGAAAGAATCACAATCAGAGGAGCCATTTGGGGCAAAATCGAGTTGACGGAATCTCATTTGACTTTTTCGCCACTGCCTGGAACACGACCTGACTCTGCTGATTATCAGTTCGGCAGCATAAAAGACAATTTTATAAGCAGTAAAAAACGAAAGCAATGGCAGCTATCAAACATCACTCAAATTTTCACTCGCCGGTTTAACTACGAATACTCTGCTTTTGAGATCATCACTGCGGATTACAAAGCATACTATTTTAATTTATACAAAACGAAGACGCTCAATGAGTGGCTCAGTACTTTTAAAAGTTTAAGAAAAGAGATAAAGATCATAAACAAAGAAAATTTCCTTGAGACGAATGAGCATAAACGCTGGATAGAAGGAAAGCTCTCTAACTTCGATTACCTCATGTTCTTGAATACGGTTGCTGGAAGATCATATAATGATATTACTCAGTATCCTATTTTCCCTTGGATTCTCGCAGATTATGAGTCAGAAGAAATCGATGTGAATACAAAGGATCCTTTTGAGCAACAGAAGCTGTTCCGCGACCTCTCTCTCCCTCTGGGAGCTCAGCTGAAGGAAAGACACGCTGATTTGAAGGAAAGGATAAGTGTCGAAGAAATCACTCGCAAATACGGTAGAATAGAGCCTGGAGATGAGAGCGATTTTATGTATGGATCGCATTACTGTGCAGGAGGTCATATCATTGATTATTTGGTGCGGGTTGAGCCGTTCACATCGCTGCAGATCAAGCTTCAGAGCGGAAGATTCGATGATGCTAACAGAATTTTCTCGTCTATTCCTAAAGCATGGAGATCATATCTTTCGACTAGAAATACTCAAAATTTCAAGGAGCTCGTTCCTGAGTTTTTCTACTGTCCAAACTTCTTGAAGAACAGGTAGTCCATGTCAAGTTTTTGTATTGAAATATTTATGTACTTAGGAATTCGCTGGAATTTGGCAAAAATATCGACGATGTTGTCCTACCCAATTGGGCGAAGACACCTGAAGAGTTCATTATTAAGCATCGTGAAGCACTCGAGAGTGAATACGTCTCTAGAAATCTACATAAGTGGATAGATTTGATCTTTGGGTACAAACAGTTTGGAGATGAAGCCTACAACAGCCTCAACATGTTCAGAGGACCTACTTATGAGGTAATAATCTAATCCGTTTATATTCTCATCCTTAAACTCAATTATAAAAGCAATGGTACCGACAGCAACCTAAGGAGTATCGAGTCTCTCACTTGACGGAAGTGATGGAGTTTGGTCAATGTCCAATCCAATTGTTTACTTCGCCACATCCACCCAAGAGAAATCGAGACAGCTCTCAGTTTATCCCTCGACTGCTGATGGCGGACAAAATCGAACCGAATGAAGTCCGAAACAGTGACCCATCTAGAAACTCGTTTAATTTCAAAACAGAAGGCCGAGAGGCAAAAAAAGTAAAAGCCATTATTTCAATCATATGCTTAATTGATGGCGTATCAATCAGGGCATTTTGATGAGTCATCTTCATACATTCCAAGACATCCCAATCGTGTGGGTCCATAAGGATAAAACGTCTATTAAAGTAGTACTAGGAAACAGAGAATACTTGGATATACCGTAACCTTTATCCCGAAAATTGAAATTTCAATAATTTATTTAATAACCAGCTGCGATATGAGCACGGGAATTGTGAAGGCGTTTTATTGGTCGAAGATCAAGGAAAAAACCAGCCCGATGAACTTAGGAAAAATCATTTTCAACGACTATTGTCCGAGCATCCAGATCGCAGCATTTGGAGGACGTATGAACGACTCGAGCTACATAGTTGCAGGAGGATTTTATGATAATTCCTTTAAAATAATTTCAAAAGTCGGCGTCACCTCGAAAGTTCGGCATTCAATCTATTTCCACAAGGTAAGTCTACTACTATTCTATTCAATAGCATTTCTGATTATTTAAATGAATAAGAAACTCGTTAGCTGCATTGCTTGTTGCGAAATTGATAAAAGCTCCTTGATCATTGTGGGCTCGAAAGATTGCAGAATATCTGTGTGGAAGTTTGACCATGAGAAACAGAGTCTTGCCAGCGAAACTAAACCAAAATTGATCATTTATGGTCACCACAGCGAAATCCTATGTATGAGTGTGGACAAAACCTTGAATGTCATCGTCAGCGCGGATCAGGTATGATTCTAATTTGTCGCTATTCTTTTAACTCTAATCTCATTTCGCACATATTAGGAGGGAGTTGTGCTTTCTCATTGTCTTATGTCAGGAAAGATCCTTCAGACCTTTTATCCTCAACTAAGCCCCGAAGAAATCATACGAACTATACTCCTGGATGATAATGGTTTGGTCGTTCTCATCACCATGTCTTTGAGAAAACGAAGAGATTTCAGGAATCGAATTCTCGTTTACAGGTAACAACAAAGCAATCCTTATTACATGTGACTAATGTGCGTTTCCAGCATCAATGGAGACTTCTTAATGAGTCATGAGATTCCAGCAAACTGCAACATTCGCCATGCTTCATTCATGCAGCAATTGAATTCAAATATTGTAAGATCTGATATTCTTAATCTTGACTAAATTATATGCGAAAAAGCTTATTGCAACGAGCGCGGGCGAGCTGTTCACACTGAATGTCCTACGCAAAGAGGTAATATTTTATTTCAATTGATTGAAGGATTAAAAATCAATTGCTAGGGCTTGAAGCGCCTCTCAATGAATAAAATCTGCTATAAAGATCAAAGTGATGAATATGAAGATCAAAAGAAGTCAAGCGAGAAAATAGAAAGTAGACTGAAGGGAAACTCAATAAACCACTTTTATTTGGATAGCGGTATCTACGACAACTGCTCTACTTTTCTGAATATTATTATTTTCCATAGACTCGAGTTTCGCTGTGTGTGGCTATGAAAGAGGTAGTCTCGTTATTGTGAGCACACAATATCATGAAAGTAATCCTTGCAACTAACCTTCAGGTTGTCTAATCTATTATTACTATATAAATAGATCGACTACAAACCCTAGTAAGCAATCTGAGTGACCTTGGATTCCTCGCGTCTCATGAAGGGGTTGTTTCAAACGCACTGCACTAATTCTGCTCCACTTGCAAAATTTTTATAGATTTATTGGGTGTATTGTTTCAGATTTCATGATCGACAACTAAAGGATCTTAGGTTAATATCATTAGGGATTAAATTGAGGTTCTCTGGCAGATTTAACTTGAAAAAGCAAAGAGAATCTCTCTAGCTATTTGTACAAATATATTTTCGTTCAGTTCATGCCTTTTTTTTTTTATTTATTCTTGTTCATTCAATCGAAAAATGAACAATTCGACCTGTAATCTTACGCCCTCTTCCCTTCCCCTAAATGCTGTGTAGAAGATGCGAAGAGGCTCTTACTATTGGAGCTCTAAAGCTTTCTTTTGACCACATCCTTACCGCTTTTGCTCTGAGCTGACTTTCTTATGGTCTACCAAAGACTTCTTCTTCATTGTAATTAGGGTATTTCATTTTCAAACTTTGAATATATATTCAAGGCTTTCTAATTTTCTTGTGTACTGGACAAATATTACGACTTAGAGCGAAATAATTTCCTTGAAAAAAGAAAAAAAATAAAGTGAGCTATTATTTAAAGCTCATTAGGGAAAGTTAGCGCCTCCTTATCTATTCTAGTTTCTTGTGAGATGACCTGATTCTTCTTTCGGATTTGTTCTTCGAATTCGACCCAGAGCTATATTTTATATATTTATTAGAGCAAGACATTAAAGTCATTTATTACAGCAAGTCTCTCAGTGAGAGCGCGCTGGCAGAGAGTTTTTAAGGTAGAATCCATTGTGAATGTGTGACCGAGGATAAGTTCAGGTTTCTTGTCGACCTCTTCAACTTCCTTCAGCAACTCCTAGTGATTAACACATGTCAGTATATAAAACAGTCTTTGGAAGAGGAATTACTTTGATGAGTGGTGCGCTGACTTCACCAAGAGGCATGAAATCGGAAACCTCTTCGAGTTTAGGAATCATATGCTCAAAGATGAACATTTCTGGGACTGGAGGCTTCTTTTCAGCACCCAAGCCAGCAACAAACTTGAGATTTGCTAGGATCTGAGTATAGAAGATCTTTGATGGCTTAATGGCTCTCTTGTTTGTCAAGGAATAGATCAACACTTTCTCAAGCTCAAGTAACTATTAACAAACACGGAATGGTTAGGAAATTTATGAGGCAAAAAGCGTCTTTACTTCCTGGAAGTCACCTCTCTGATAGGTCATATCGATGAGAGAGCAGATCTTCAATGCTAAGAGCACTAAAATATAGCTTGAGAATGAGAAGAACCACGTGTTGTAATCCTGGACCTAATGGAATATTCACATGAGTTTAAGGATTAGCCTGCTGTTTTACCTTGTAGTTTGAAAGGAGATCGTTGATCAGAGTGGTTCCGATTATAGCTTCTTTCCATTTGCGATTAATGACCAGATTGAAGATCTTTTTGAAGATAATCAAGGTCTTATAGTAATCAATAAACTCCTTTTTCTTGCTATTGTAGAGCGTGATGGTCTTTTGATCAAGTTCGAGGGAAGGCAGATTGTAGGCGCAAGCGTTATTGACGACCAATTTTTCGAGCTGTTTGTAGTAGAAGTTATCCTTCGCACCTTCGAGAACGTTGTAAGGGACATTAGAAGAGGCGAGAATTTCATTCAGAGCATTCCAACGAGCGACTTGTCTGTTGATCTTGGTGTCAAGCATCAAGAATGAAGTGAAGGTTGTCAAGAAAGGAAGGCTTGGGAAAACGGTTTTCTTGCTCTCAGTAACGAAATTATTGGTCTCAAATGAGAAACGGTTCATCCTCATCAGATATTCATCATAGACTGTTTGAATGAAGTTGGAATTGTATTGGCTGTGTTCAATTTCGAACTTTTGGTTCTCTTTTTTGATCTGAAGGATATGGAAGTCAGCCTTAAATAAGTTTCTAACCAAATATTACAGTTTCTTCGAGGGTTTTGTCCATGGTCTTGCTAAGCTCTTTGAGATCTTCCTCATTATGACCGTGAGGAATCATTCCCTCTTGGATATAGAACAAGCTGTAGGCACAGCAATCGTTGTATCCTCCTAATTGATCAGCAATTTAGATGAATCTGACTCACGCTGAATATAGAAGCTACCCTTTGAGATCTTGAAAACTTCTTCTTCAGTTACTTCAGACACTTGCTCATCGCTGATTCTGGTCCATTTCTTGGTCTTGAAGTTATAGGTGTAGGTGAAGTAGTGTCCAGAGGTTGCTCTTTCGCCCATGTGGACGATGATGCTGTAGAGGTAGTACTTAAGGTGCTTGAGTTCGCAGTTCGCGCTCTCAATTTTTTTCTATCACAACAATATATTATTAACACTATCCCAGCAACAATATTTACAGAGATCTTATGCTTTCTGTCTTGGAGTTCTTCTACTCTCGCATGAACCTTTGATTGCAGTTTTGTAAGAGTTTCAAGGGCAGCTTCTAACTCCTTCTTATTGTGGGCTGATACAAGCTTTTCGTCAGCTTCTCCAGACTATATAGAGTCGATTTAATAAATTCTAGTTTAGATAATAATCTTTTACGGTGTCAATGTCAACAAAATCATTTTCTTTCAAATCTTTAAGTTGAGCTTTCAGGAATTTCGCGGATTGTCTAAGGAAGTATTCAACCGAGTTTCCTTTCTCATCGAACTTTTCGAGCATCTTAAGCTCATTCTCAGTGTTCTTCTCCCTTTGCTTAAGAGATTTGACATCTTCGATCTTCGACGTCTCTTTGATCAACTTTTTGTTCTCGAGGAGGAATCTGTCAAGACTGAGCTCCTTCTCGAAGGTGAATTCGTTGTGGTTCTTCTTCAACTTGCCTATGGCCTGCTTAAAACGGTCTAGATTCGAGTAAATTTACCAGCTTTAGTGTCATATTCAACTCTTCGCAAGATAAAGCTCAACACCTTTGGAGGTTTGGCGATCCACAGCTTCTTTATGGCATTAGTGACTTCACCCTATGTAACAGTTTGCACACCTCGGAAAAAATTTATCGTTACATCAGGACATTTGTAGCCATCAACAGAGAACTTGGAATAGGTTTCCAAAGCGCTAGTTAAACTCTTTGGCGTAATATCCAAGGTCAGAGGTCCGAAGACTGCATCTTGGTTCTTTTTGGTCTTGTAATCAGCCCATTCGAATACGATGTAGTCTTTTGAAAGACCAAAAAACAGGTTGGTGAACAAATCGTGAGAGTTCAGTGCATCTTTGTTTTCTTGCTTATCCTGTTAGAGAGGGAAAATTTTGTGAGTTGGGGGTTTGCGAGTGCTTAATACCTCAATGTAATGGGTATTGATTTTTTGATTGCTTCCCAAGACAATAGATCGACAGAGGTCATCCAACTTGTTTGACTGGATCATTTTGTTCACGTTGCTTTCTTGTAGGCTCAGGCCCTCAGCAACTCGCTCCATGAAATTGCTGCAAAACTCGCTGAAATCAAGCTGCTCGCCTTTTTTCACAGCATTTCCTATTGTGCCAAAATTGATGTTGTCAATACAGTGTCTCTAAATCAATTATCCTTTACCCTGCGAATCAGCAATAGTTGCAAACACTTCAGTAGGGTCAATGAATTTCTTGTTTCCTGCAATCATGAGACCAAACAAGGTCTTCAACGCCTTAATCAGATTCACGCTTTTCTAAACTAATTTTCAGACACGAAAAGGGAACAAAACTGACCCTTTTTCTTTCCTTTATCTCATCTTTGATATCGAGTTTTGCCAGCAATCCTTCGAGATCTGCAGGTTCTTTATACTTAAAGATTTCCGCCACAAATTCCTTGATTTGGAAGAGGGTTTGGACAAGGGAGTTAAAGTAGCAAGCTGGAAATGAGACCTGAATTAGGAACGCAAACAAAGCATTATCGAATTACTGTTTCCAATATTCTTGAGACCCACTGGGCTCATACCAGTTCTCTTCTGCTCAGTTGGAGAAACAAAATTTTTCTTTTCGTTTTCTGCTAGTGAGAGCTTAATAGCCTTTTCAATTTCGCTCTCAAAAACTTGTTGACTTTGAGTCAGCATATTCGTATTCTAATCATTATCAAAACTTATTGGTGTTCTGGCTAAGGATTCATACTTTAGAATTGTTTCCATTTGGTTGGTCAGTCTTAGGCTTGGAGTTGCTAGTTATCCAATTGAGTTTAGGAGACAAAGCTTTTTTTTTATGTTTTTACGCAATTCCAACAAGGTTGTCAAGGAGCATGGACTTTCTGCTGGTGCCTAAGAAAGCCATGATGATATCTTGGGTTTCGAAGCCCATTTGCTTGTATTGCTTAATAGCAGCATCCAGTTCTCGGTTGTCGTACATTATAAGTGGTGTTTAAGGATCAGAACTACACTACAACAAAAATTGAATAAAACTAAGATATTGAAAAAAATCAAAGAGAGTTCTTTTTATATTCACGCTCTTTCTGATCAGATAATAAGCTCAAGACTTGATTCCCAGCCAATAGGAAAGCCTTTTTCAGTTTCTCATGAGATAGGTGCAACCTCCTAAAGGGGAGAACCACATGTGGATAAGAAAACCGCTACGGAGTACTTCTTCATCGAAGAAGCATGTTTACGAGAGCAGAAAAACAATAATCTAGGAACAGGAAATATATGAGCTTTATAATGGCAATTTAATTCATTTGACTGACACAAAATAGTTGTTCTCTCAAATTGATCAAATGGCAGCGTTAAATTTTGTTGTTGATGCCACAATCCAGCAAATCTTTTACTTAAATCTTCATTAAGGTACTGGCTAGGAAGAGAAAATTCACTCAATAGGTGGTTGAACTCGAATTCCTAGCTTTTAGGAATAAAGGCTTTTCCAAGATTTCGTCGTCGTAATAAATCATCTCAAAGAATCATAATGCATATCATTTATACTGACGCATAACAGCTAAAATAGTTTCAGTAGGAGGTTATATTCTTTGAACTTGCCATACTTTCATCCAAAAATGAAGTAGAGAGAAATAAGATTCACAAAGTTAGGGTTTGATTTGTTATATGCTGCAACTATGGATTGCTTTTTTCTGTCACTGCTAAATAAAAAGGAATCATTTTCACATTTCATTTTCGAAATTTATAGAAATGATTTATTTAAATTATCACCTTCATTTTGATTTGATGGTAACAAAGCGCTTTGCTTGGTTCCTGAATGATTTCATTTCAGTTATGACGCTGATTCTCCTTGAAATATCTTATTTGAATGAGGCAATAGTGTTGTTGACTGAATGCTAGTATAAAAACAAGATGAGTTGGTTATTCTCTAGCTTCAAGTTATATTCTCTTTGTTTTTCTGTGAAGAGAGGAATTTCAGCTATAATTCAACTGGAATTTATCTAACAATTGCCTTTCAATAGGAATCTATGTAGCAGAATATTACACATCTATAATAAACGGCACTTTCTTTTATCAAAATCTTCTCAAAGTCAAAATTTTTTTGAACACCATTTATCGCTAATCAAGTTTCTACCTACTTTATGTAGGTCGCATCTTAAAGTATAATAATAAAGATGGTGGAGATCCTGGACTTGCATGATTCCCAAATTGCATCTGCACTTTTCTTTTTATTGTACCAGCAAGAAACACTTGTTATGCAAAGAGAGAAACTAAACCTTCACAACTCATAAAAACTTGAGATGATGTCCTTGAACGGAAGAATATGTGATACAAACATATATATTTGATTAACACATTTAAATCTTAACTTATTCTTCATATTGCACTCCATGCTAAATGAAAAAGATGGCATAATTTATCATGATACCCTCCAAAATCTGAGAAATGAGTGAGAGTTGGGATTGGTCACTTACCAAAGAACCTTGGTCTGAAAACTAATTCTACTATATCAATATGATAAAGCCAATCAGACGCTTCTCTTCATTATTAATTATTTTTAATTTCTTGTCACTCAAGTCTGACCAGATGCCAGAACCATCTGGAAAAAGTTAGATTTTGCCAGAAGTTGATGGACTATTCTCGCAAATTCTTGGGACAGCTGTCTTACTACTACTTAAACTAATGCTGTTCAGACATGTTCATCTCATAATTCAAACAAAATTTTCAAAGAAAAAGTTCAGCAAGAAATTATAAAATGAACTCAAGCTCAAAAACCAATAGCGGTAGAACAGCGGTTGGTATCGATCTTGGTACAACCTACTCTTGTGTTGGTGTCTGGATGAATGATAGAGTCGAAATCATTGCTAACGACCAAGGAAATCGAACCACACCATCATATGTTGCTTTCACCGATACAGAACGACTAGTTGGAGACGCTGCTAAGAACCAAGTCGCTCGAAACCCACTTAACACAGTCTTTGATGCGAAAAGACTGATCGGTCGTAAATTTAAGGATTCTACAGTTCAAAGTGATCTCAAGCATTGGCCGTTCAAAGTTGAAGAAGGTGCTGACGGTAAACCACTCATCGTCGTCAAATATCGAGGAGAGACGAAAAAATTCCATCCTGAAGAAATCTCATCGATGGTTCTGACAAGCATGAAACAGACTGCTGAGTCATTCCTCAATAAAACTGTGACGGATGCAGTTGTCACTGTACCAGCTTATTTCAATGACTCTCAGCGCCAGGCCACCAAGGATGCTGGTGCTATCGCTGGCTTAAATGTCCTGAGAATCATCAACGAGCCAACAGCTGCTGCTATTGCTTATGGACTGGAAAAGAAAGGGGCTGGAGAAAGGAATGTGCTAATTTTCGATCTGGGAGGTGGTACTTTCGATGTCTCGCTTCTTACAATTGAAGACGGTGTGTTTGAAGTTAAGGCCACAGCAGGAGACACACATTTGGGTGGTGAAGATTTCGATAACAAACTCGTCGAGCATTGTGCTGCTGAGTTCCTCAAAAGACATGGGATCGACATCAGAGAAAATCCAAGAGCTATGAGAAGACTTAGAACCCAATGTGAGAGAGCCAAGCGAATCCTATCATCCAGCACACAGGCTAATATCGAGGTTGATGCCTTGGCTGAAACGATTGACTACAGTACGGTTATCACAAGAGCTAAATTCGAGGAACTCTGCTTGCCTTACTTTAAAAACTGCATGGCACCTGTTGAGTCTGTCCTGAGAGATTCTGGGATGTCAAAGAATCAAGTCCATGACATCGTCTTGGTTGGCGGTTCGACTAGAATTCCGAAGGTTGTCCAACTCCTCTCAGAGTTCTTCGGAGGGCGCGAGCCTAATCG
>ENA-UOTX01001183-UOTX01001183.1-compost-metagenome-genome-assembly--contig:-NODE-1183-length-21416-cov-7.529359_pt1 | contig 21416 bp, 14 predicted proteins | sample MGYA00238143_ERZ746982 | MGnify/ENA primary metagenome ERZ746982 (study PRJEB28758, sample SAMN06268862) | compost metagenome | isolation source: single cell | place: USA: California, Emeryville, Joint... | reverse complement strand
AATGAGGCTGGCACGCCGTACACGTGGTCAAGCTATCACAAAGTACACAGGTAGCATTACATTGGTTACAAGTATCCTCAGTTCGGAAGTAGCCATCGTCGCAAACATCACATTTTCCATCAGTTAAGTTGAAATGAGGCTGGCATGCTGTACATGTGGTCAAGCTATCACACAGCGCACAGGTAGCATTGCATGGAAGGCAAGAATCACCCATTCGGAAGTAGCCATCGTCACAAACGTCGCATTTTCCGTCGGTGAGGTTGAAATGAGGCTGACAGGCTGTACATGTGGTCAAGCTATCACACAGCGTACATGTAATATTACATTGGTTACAAGTATCCTCAGTTCGGAAGTAGCCATCGTCGCAAACATCACATTTTCCGTCGGTGAGGTTGAAATGAGGCTGGCACGCCGTACACGTGGTCAAGCTATCACACAGCGCACAGGTAGCATTGCATTGAACGCAGGAATCGCCGGTTCGGAAATAACTGTCATTACAGACTTCGCATTTTCCATCAGTTAAATTGAAATTGTCCTTGCATATCGTACAAATTAAGTCAGAAGTACAACTTTGGCATGTCGAATTGCAAGGTTGGCACGTATAGGTCTGGTTTTCAAGGAAATAACTATATGTTTGTTTGAAAAAATTAAAGATTCAAATGAATTAAGGAAATTTTTTACCCATTAATGCAAGCTATGCAATCGTTACAAGCTCCTTGACAACTCTCACAATTCGAATTGCATGGACGCGTGCAACCGTAGTCACAATAACGACTTCCTGCTGGTACCCAAGAATTATCGCAAACTGGAGCACAAGTACCCGTTGTCATCTTGTACTTAGGCGAACTACAGCTCGATTGGCAGGCATCTATTGTGTTTTCATAAAAACTCGGCTGGCAGGCAAGGCAATGGTAATGATTAGCTGTCGTCTGCACGCCGAATTGGCAGTTGGAAGTTGATCCAGAAATAGAAGTCGCGGATGGAAAGGCTAGTAGATTTAAAATTATCAACTTATAGAAGAAAGTGATCTACCTGCTGAATTATTGAGTTGCGAATTGGCTCCGCAGACCAATTTGAAGTCTGAAATGATTATATCGGTAGCTACCAAGGGTGTAGCAGAACTTCCCTCATATGTAGCGCAAAATGTTACTTTCCAATTCACCTGATAAAAGTTATTCGAAACAGCTGCGCCCGCTAAAACATTTAGATTCGACCAGGTCTGACCGTTTTGAAGATTTTTCAAAGAAAGGTTGATTTTGTAGGGCGGTTTAGCTTGCTCCTTATTAAAGCCAATGACGATTAAATTGACAGTAGCTAAAAAGTCATTTCAGCTGAGTAAGATAAATTAATATTACATTTAGTCACAAAACTCGCAGAGGTTTGGAACTCGGAGTAAACGGAAGCACCCTTCAAAATTTTGATCTTTAACGATGAGTCTGACGGATTATAGAATAATTCGAAATGGGAATAGTAAGGATTAGCTTCGAAGGCAGTAAGGGAGAAAACGGGTAAAGAAGAAGTTCCCACAGCATTGGTGAGCAAAGTAAATCTAACGGCAAATGTATGGCATTCATATCCCGTTATTGCAAATTGTTTTGCTGCTCCCGAACAGACATACGCCGTTGGAGGGTTATGATCCGTAGATGCTTGAAAAATTAAGTTATTTCAAACAAATTAATGAGTAATTACTTTGAGAAAGCAACGAGCTAGTCCTCCAGGGATCCGTATAAGTGTAAGAAGTCGCCGTATTGAGGGTAGCACCCGCGCCATCAAGGGTTGTAGTTATCCAAAACACAGTACCTAAAGACGAGGAAAATCATTATAATTGGACACTTGGCGTTCTTTACCTCGATTTGATGTGTATAAATAACGAATCGCCGTTAAGTCCTCGGTATAAAACTCACTCATAAACGCAAATCCGTAGAGCGTGCAACTACAAGGTACATTCCCAGGACCACCATACTGCTGTCCTAAGCCAAGGACGGCGCTGCCTGTAATCGAATAAAATGACCCTGTTCTTCTATAATTATAGCTTTGAATCGTGCCATTTGGGTCCATGCGCATCATGTATTCGAAGATTGAAGAGGAGCTTAGCGCGCAGTAGGAAAAAACCCACTGTCCATCTTTGTAATAATTTGTTGAATCCTATGAAGAATGTTAAAATCGTATGAGAAATAGAGGTATTACATAAAAATTCGCTGTGAAACCGAGGTCACCGTTCATATCTCCATTTGTTTTTGAGATTTTAAAAGAGCTCCATATATTGCTGGGAGATTTCCTCAGCGCACTGATTAAAGGCAGCCTAGCCGATGGTCTGTTTCTACAAGAAGCAACAAAAAGGAAAGATAATGGGTATTTTTGTTTTCTTACGTGTCATTGATCGCAAAAATACTCGCCCAATGTCCATTAGTTATGTAGTAATCGGTTTCCCAGTTTGTTGGCTTCATCCAAAACGAAAAAGCATAAATTGTAGCCCCGGTCCAGCCTGAGATTAAACTGCTAATGGGAATCGAGGAGATAATTGATGTGGTTTCTTCGTTTGCAAGTATGAAGTCGGCTCTTGCTGCTAGGACTAGATGTACAAAAATTTCCTCAGAATACAGTGCAATCAAGCGAAAAACGTACCTGATGAGCCTGATATTAGCAAAGACAAAAGAACCAAGGTTTGTATCCCAAAACTTGGAAAGATTTTTTCGAAAGGCTGCTTTTGGAGCATCTGAGAGATTTTAAAATTTTACTTTGATTAGATTTTTAATGCTGCTTTGAGGATTATTACACTGATATTAATTTCTGGAATTAGGTTGCTTAATTTTGTTTCTGTACATTAATTTTTTTAGTTTGGTGATGCAAATAGGAAGCAAATGCTGACACTGTTAGAAAATGGGTAGATATTCCAAAAAATCAAAGCTGAACGACAGAAAGATGTTGTATCATGGCAATTTCTTTGAATATAAGGTTTCTAGCTCAGTTCAACAAGCGAAATTAAAGTTTTGAAATTATTGATCTAGAGACCTGTCTGATGAGGTTCCTTATCGTCATAGATTCTCACTAGATCGTCATGGATTCTTATTAGAGACAAGAAATTGAAAAGAATAACTCTATTCCATTGTGTGCAGGAAAAAAAGTTTAAAACTCTAATTGGGCAGTTTAAAGAAATACACAAAATCCAAAAGCAACATTTGAAGTATTAATCTTTTCTCAGCGCTCCGGTTTGGAATGCTAGATATTTTAATTGTAAGTTTGTCCAGCGTTTCAGAGTCACTGTATCTCTATGTATATTGATCTAGCTCAAGGTAAGTTCAGAGAACCAATCAGTTACTATTTTACCTCTCTTCGAGGGATTGTTAAAATTTTATTTAAAATTATCTCGGGTAAAAGGTCAAGTTAAATTATTAGCTGTTTACCATGTAACCTTAAATCATTACTAATTGAGAGATGTAGATTCATTTTCAAGCAAACAGCGATTACCGAAACTTAAAATTGATAATTTAAAGGTACCCATAAGTTTTCAAACTTTTGCAGCACAATCAATAAATGCTATCAGAAGGATGAATTAAAGTTTGCGGGGTATTTTGAAGCTGAAATTCAGTATCAACTTTGGGGCTAAGTGCGAAAACTTATAATCGGCAAATATTAGAGAAGAATCTCATGATAGAGATTTATAAGCGATCTACCTTCAAAATAGAAAATTCTTAGACCTTGTGATTCTTAATTTGTCTCTCACTTCTGCTTAGAAGTTCCAAAATGGGAACCTTCACTTCGGAAGGTACCAGTAAGCTGGAATTTTTGTTGTTTGTTATCTATTATGAATAGAACGGCAAAAGTATTACTTTATTTTATTAATACTGTTCGTATGGAATCTCTAACCCGACCGAAACTCTCAGAAAGAGTTTCTCAAACAAAATCCTGGCCACCAAAGGCCTTGAAATCCTAGATCATTATCGTTATCGTGATCAAAATAGAATGCGAACAGAATGCTGCTACTCAATCAGACGATATATGGACGAGGATCTCGATAACAGATTCAGAACACATGGGAATGAATTAAAACTTCCCTGAAATGTAACGACAAAGTGATTCGGCTTCTCTTAGAGGTCCTCTATTTCAATTCAAAGCACTCAAAGCAGTGGTTGAAGCCGATGATCAGTTCCACATAATGAAAAAGATTGCCAACCAATCTCATGTTGACAAAAGGTCCCTATTTTACAGAACAGAAGGACAATGTGGCTATTTTGTACAATTCAATCTATAAATGGAAACCCAAGATTGTTGTGAATAAAGAAAGAATTTTTCTCAACACTCATGATGAGAAATTACAAAAGAGCTAGACTCACACTTAGAAATATCATTCGCAAAGAATTAAAAAACTGGTTTAGTTAATTTTGTTCGGTTATTTGTAGTATTAGAACGAGAGGAGGTATACTTTTCGCTCAGAAATATGAATGTTCACGCTTCATTAATCAATTTTTCTTTGTCATTCTTTATTAAACTTGTTTCCTATACTTCTCTGTAGTACTCAACTATTTTGGTCTTTGGCGGAGAATCTTTGCAGAATATGATTGTCGAAATCACAACTACGTTGCTTCATCTTTTCAGCCAGAACTTGATCACCTCCCTCTAGTTTCTCGTGGCGCGTTCTGCAGACTTTGTTATTCTCACAATTTAAGCATCTATAGCATGTTTGGTCTTTCGCATTTTCTAGGGATCCATGACAAAAACGCTGTCTTATATCGACTCTCATGCTCTCATCTTCTTCTTTCTGTTTTGTCTTAGATTGGGTTTGACCTCCGATCTTTTCCTTCAATATCACCTAATCATTTCCCAATGTAAATGCCTTTATTTTTCTCCATAGAAATTTATATATTGCTCAACGCTTGATTTCGCACTAGAAAACAAAAAGAAAGCCTTTGAATGTGATTGCCTTGTATTTGAATGAAACAATTCTTCAAAACTGCTAGTGCTAACGAGCGCTGCTTTTTATTACATTCTTTTAGGTATTAATGATAATTGGTTCTATCTCTCAGACAAAGTTTGATTTTGAATGTAATTTAATTGTCAGTAGCAGAAAACAATCAAACTACTAGCTCTAGTAGGGGTGCCTGCGCTCAAAGTTTCGGAAAGCATTCAAAAAAACTCAGTCTATTGAACTCTGTTCAAATTGGTAGGGATATTGGCTTCTTCTGTTCTTAGCCTCCCAATGCTAACAAAATTGCTAATCTTGGGTTTTCCAAATTTCAATTATCATATTTGTTAGCCAGTCTTCTGTGTAATCGATCGAGCTTAAAACCAAGCCATTCTGAAGCATGCTAAACAAGCCCTGCTAAGCTCCATACTTCAGTAATAACATACCATCGCCAAGAAGATTGTAGTACAACTAACTATTTCTAAAAGGCAGCTGATGTTTGTGATATTTTGTAATGTATAAGCTAGGACAAAATCATTGTTATTCCTTCCAATTCGCGAGCTCTTTAGCGCTTTTGTGTTCTGCATTTTTTTAGCTTGTAATTTTTTATGAAAATGGAGTTTCTTTCTTATAAGAGCTGCTAGTGTAATTTGATGAGATTGGTCATCGATACTGCATATCCCACCATTAGCCCTCAAAACGATAGCATCATGGCGAATGCTATGATTTTCATGGATTTTTTGGATCTTTCTTAACTTAGTACCACACTTTTGCAATCTTTTCAGCTCTCAAATACTAAATTATTTAGAATTGATATGTGCTCAAGTAATTGCAGATAATTTAAGTTGCCGAATCTAAAGCAGACAATTCAAGTATTGTCAGTAATGCTTAAAGTTTGACAGGCTAACTAGATATGCAATTCAGATGCAGTCTGATTCACTATTTGCCGTAATTGTTTCATACTGTTATGAAAAAAAGCATCAAAATTCTGAGATAGCATAATAAGAAAAAAAAACCAAACAAAGGCAGCAAGGTCCAAACCGCAATCATGTCACTCTTGGACTTTATTATCGGTCTTTTCATGGCATCGTTTGCACTTGGTCACCACTAGAGTAAAAATTCTGTCTCTCCTCTTCTTCCTCTCTAACAGCGTAATTGAAGATCCAATTGAGTATCGAGACCCAAATTTCTCGCTCTCTCTCATTTGGAGTGGCAAAGAGCAATCGCTTCTCTGAATAGTACCATTCACGTTCTCTGCCGGACCAGGATGTCAGCACTATTTCATATATGAAATGAAATAACATCAAAGTTAGTAATAATTACTTTGCGTTTCTTTGATCCATTTATAGATTGCCCCTCTTTTACTTGGACTTGACTTCTTCTCTTTTTGCGGGTTCATCATCCTATGTAAATCAAGTCAACGAATGCTTACTCAAAGGGTTTTACGCATATTTCTTCTTTGAAATTTCCTCGAGAGTTCTTTCTATCTCTTGCGATGCAAGACGGCCTCTCAAAGGACTAGCTCTTCCCATCGACGTATTTAATACGCCGTCATCTGATAACCCACGCGTCTGCCTCGGGCCGTTGTCCGGCTTTAAACTGTTCCGAGGTTGTCGATATCTGTGAGGTGGTCGCATTAAATACCCCTATTTAGTTTTTTATTTGGACCAATAAAGACTCAAAATTACTTTTTTCTTGGCGTTCTCAGGGCTCTCGTGGAGTTTCTTCTCTTGATATTCGTTCCACAGACGATAACCCTCCATATGCTCCAGATCGATATTCTGAGCTCCTTGTATTTTCTCCTCTTGCTCTTCCTCTTGCAATCGCTCAGTATCTTCCTTCATGTCATAAAACTCGTCTTTATACGGGTATTCGCTTTGCTCACTGAATATCTCTAGCTGGTAGAGCTCGGAATATTTCTTCTGGACTGAAGACATTTGTTTCGACCATTTATTGTAAGCATGGAGCTCTGGAAGCTCAAGATTGACTCTAAACACAGCAACCAATTGACGCAGAGGTATCGAGACAAGCGGTTTCAGATCCTTGCATGAAGCAGTCCATTGGTTCTTGTAGTATTTGAACTCAGTTCGTGTGACACGAACCCAGCGTTCAATCCAATTGAAACTTGCTCCTGGTTTATATTTGAGCAACGACCCCTCGAAAAGGATTTGGTCTAAAAAATTCATACAGAGAGATGAGTTATTATTATTTTAGGTTTTCGATTGAAGCAAATACCTGGGTCATTGCTGTTCATAAGCTCTTGTTGCAGGATCTCATCTATCTTCATCAAGTTATTGTTTGAATATATGATTTTGCTTATAAGAGTTTGCTGTTTTTGAGCTTTTTTCTCTTGCTCCTTCCTCTTTTTCGATGCGATATTCTTTGCAAGACTATTTTTGTTATTTTTTGCAAACCTTGATTCTTCTTTCCCAAAGGCCGATTTTTGAACTTCATTTTCTCTGCCATCCCAGGTGTCAACTCGTTTTCCGGTTTTTTCCTTCAGGCCAGGAGTACTAAGCTTAAAAGGTGATGCAGTATTCGAGTCTTCGATGATCTTCTTTTCCAAATGTGTGTTAATTCTTTTCCCTTGTTTTTCTATGGTTTATAGTCAAATACACCACCATGAAAAAAGGTTTACTATCCACGAGGTGCCAACTTTTTTGATTTGCGAGTTTTGGTTGTTCAGAATCGCTTTCATCTTCAGCTGCAGGTTTGTCTATGAAAACAGCGATGCAAAATGTCTTTCTATGCATAGATAAAGGGAGAATATCATACCCGCGTTGATCTCGCCAGCTTTGACATACTTAGCTTTGTTTCTTTCATCGAACTGTTATAAATAAATCGGATGAGCTTCTTTGTCAGTTAGCTAAAGTCTCACCGTTTTATTCCCCACATTATTGCTGCCGGTTTCGAATTCCTGTTCTTCGGTATGTACTTCTTGGTCTCTCTCGACAGGTTTCGCTTGACAAGTGCCCATTTTATGGATAAACTGGAAGAGTTAAAATTTTATTTCACTAAATAAAAGAAGAGATATTGCAACCCCGAGTATTCTAAATTGCGGGCTATTCTCAAAATGTGATGTTTACACAGAGTGCATAATTGAACAGTCTACAAGTCCACTACCTCTTATTAAAGAAATTTATTTCATATAAGAGGTAATTCGGTTGAGGGTGTGCCGACGTCGCTTTTCTGCTTATCAGTGAGGAAGCATTATCAATGCGAATGAAAAGATAATAGCCGATAAGTCGACTCACCTCTCATTATAAAGCCAAGTTTTCTATGAAAAGGTGCTCCAGAGCGATTAGTTGAAACTACCTTATGAGACTAGGTTTGATGTGTCTATAGCAACCATTCAAATTAGATGGAACTTTGTGCTCTATGCATGAGTAAGAGTGTGGTTTAATTGGAATTTATTATTTGAAGCATACGTAAAGAATTGAGACGATATATAGATCTGTTTGTAGCATGGCAATTCATGTTCATTGTAAGACTGAAAAAATAAATAAAAAAAACAAACAAACCAAGCATAGCTCAATAGCAGTTTAATGTGAATGATTACTTCCAACAGTTATTGTAATATAATAGAGTTTAAGGGTAAAAAAAAAAGCATTAATTTTAATGCGTCGATAAGGGGGTCATTAAAAAAAAAAAGAGTCGATATAAGTTTAGCAATATATAAAAACATTTATCCTAATTATTAACAAAGATTCCAATTAACACCAGACGAAGCATTTGCTTTTAATCTTTCTCTTCACAGCATTTTCCGACGAAGAATCTCCCATTGCTTTCTGAGGCGCTTTTGTTTCTTTTTTCCGGTCCAATTCCTCCCAAAACTTCAGCAGCTTTGAAGGTTTTTTCTGATTCTTACAAACATCTTTGTATCCTGACAAACTGAGGACTTCCCAATTCTCGTTGACTATCACTAAAGCTGGAAGTCCTTCGATTTGATAAGCTTCTTGCAAATCTTCGATAATTCTGGTCTCATCAAAAGGAATGGCAAGCCAAGGCATATCTTTATAATAATTGTTGAAGTCATCCTCGCTTGCATCATCTGAAACAAAAATAATTTCAAGTTCTTTCTGGCCATTATTAACTTTTTTATAAAACTCCGCAAGAATTCGGGAAAATTTCCTGCAAGGTGTGCACCAGCTTGCAGAGAAATAGAGAGCTTTTGTCTTGGCCGAACGAAATTGAGAAATGCTCGTAGAGCCTGATTTGGAGATAAGTTTATCAAAAGTGTTTGGAATTTCCATGTTAAATAAAAATATTACTGATTAATTCTCTCATTTGCTCGAATTATCATTTGAGCTGACGCTCGTTTTAAAGACATAACTATAACTGTTTGAGCCAGTAATGCCTTTTTGTAGAGCATTCATAATTATTAGTTTTAACAAAATTTGAGTATAAAGCCTAAAATGCTATTTTATGGCTTGCAAGACACAAAGCTGTGTCTCTAGTGCAAGTTTGAACTTGGTCAACGACTTTGGCTGCTTAGATGGCATTTATACCCCAACTTTCAAACTTTTACTCAAGCTTCCAGAAGGAATCAATCCGAGGGAAGGAAGTTGAGACGGTTCAAGCCAGCTTGCCTTAAATTTCTGTTTGAAAATCAATCAAGCAAGATAAAATAAGACCAAGTTTCCAGATTCTCGTTGAATGAAGCTAACATGGAAAAGTCTATTTGAAAATCTCATTTTAATGTAGCAAAAGCGTAATAACCCTACAAGAATAAAACTGCTTATTTACAAGACCCCGTCACTGCATGTATTTTCTGATTTTCAATAAAGAGCTACAGATTGGGTTGGAAAATTATCATTACGAGTCCAGTAATACTCGATGCTCTCAATAGTAAGTCCTAAAACAGCATTAAGGCTCATTCTGAGCTAGGCTGAAAATAAATGACGTTGGAAGAATTTCTGGTGGTAAAGATAGAAAATGATGTTTAATTTTATGTCTTGAAATCTGATAGTTAAGTATAGTTTCCTGAAATAAATTAAAGCCTGTGCTCCGAAACTTCTCTTTGTAGCGTTTAATACTCAATTGTTCAAGAATACAACTTCTGAAAAGGAGAATTTGATTGTTGGTTATTCGAAGGTAAATAGAGAGAGACACACACACTAGTAGTAGTATTGTACTCAAATTTATGTTGCTTGAATAAACTCAATGAAAGTTGTATTTTCTCTCATTTTCTTCCCTAATGAATTATGTTATTTTATTTTTTCGTTACCTTTCTCATATAATGATTCACCCGTTTAAATTGGATCGATACAGGGAAGGGTAGCATGGCCCCTGCGCAAAGATGACATGCTCAAATCGAGAAGTGTATACCCATTTTTTGGAGAATATTTTCCCCTGCTGTGCTAGGAAAAGAATGAACTTCTAAGCTGTAAGCCACCCATTCGAAAGTGACTCTTTCATTAAAAATAATTCACAAGTAGTACCACTACCTCTTCTATTCACACACATATGAACTGTTTATTGCTCAGACTACCCACGGCTGGTTAAAATACGAATCAACCTACCTAAACTAATACAGAGATCCATTAGAGAATAATATTTTCAAGCACTCGACAGTTACGAATTAAATTGTTAATTATGAAATAGCATGATATTTGGCAGTATCTTATACTCATTATGTAATATTTAAAACTAATAATAAATCTTTTCAATTTTAGATGTAAACAAACCCAACAAAAAGTTTTTCGAGGCATATTTCACCTCTCTAAAATGTTTCTGATGTAATTTCCTTTTAAAACCAGAAAAAACATCTTTTTTTGAGAGTGCCTCTCTTTTCCTTCGCTTTCAGATCTGAAATTTTATTTCCGCTTGTTGAGTTTAATTCATTCCAAAATTGCAGTAATTTCAGAGGCTTCTTACGATTCTTAGACACATCTTCAGCACCCTCCATTCTCAAAACCTCTCCATATTCATTCACGATCACTAAAGCCGGAATTTCTGTAATTTGATAACTCTCTTGGAGTTCTTCTGTGGCTCTGGTGTTGCTGAAAGGAACAGCAAGCCAAGGCATACTTTTATAATAATCTTGGAAGTCTTGCTCGGAAGCCTCATCCGAAACATAGATGATCTCTAATTCTTTCTGATCTTGCCCTTTATTTATTCTGTTGTATAACTCTGCAAGAATTGGAGTAAATTTCTCGCAAGCAGGGCACCATTTTGATGAAAAATAAAAGGCTTTCACATTTGCAGTACAAAATGAAGAGAGATCAATAACACCAGACTTTGAAATCAGTGTATCCAGTGAAAAAGAGCTCATGATATATTTGTTGCTTAGTAGAAGTTGTTAACGAAGTAATTATTAACAAACAAGAATTAAATGTTTATATTGTGAAAGATGACTGTCTGAATCAGTAATTTAAGCTTGTTATAAAGCAAGACTTTTAAAAATACGAAAAATCTGGCGTGGCTAGTCAAATTCGAAAAAGAATTTCTCCAGATGTAACTTGTTTTCGGTTGATAGATGAGATCACAAAGGCATTTTAAGTTGCTATTAATCCTCTGAAAGGCAATTTCTTGACTTCTATGGTTCGGTGATTACTTTGTTGTTAACTTCTCGAAGGAATTGCTTTCTCACCTGAAAAACTGGTTAATAAGATAGCATTTGCTTTTAATTATATGATCCGAAACCCAATCAAGCAAGAAAATTGAGCTATGGATTGAATAAGCCAGGTTTTTTTCTTCATGAGAAACTAACAGAGATAAAGTTTGTTGATTTTCAAATAAACCTATTGAGAAAAGTGATAGATCCACTCTATGTCAAAAATACAATCTGTTTGCGTTTACATTTCTACCGTAATTGTTATGTGAAACAACATACAGTTACTAAGAAATGAAGACAACACAAAGGAGAACAATTCTGTATTTTTACTCGAATAATTTCAGTAGAAATCGAATCTGTTGTGTTATTTGTCAGGAAGTAGCAAATTTCTATGGAGATAATTCATTCCTTTTAAACCCGTTTCAATCGAACATTCGTCCTTTGGATAAAAGGCTGAAGCGCTTTTTGAATACGGAAATAATTCCTTTAAGAAAAAAATAGAATCATGTTCTTTGTGGTTTATGAGAAGTGTTCTCTATTACGTAGGAGGCTAGATAGCTAGGAATACATTATTGTGTTTTAGTATTGAATTGCTGATTGTAATACATTTATCTATATATATATCTCTCTTCTCACGTACGGCCATGATGGCACGAATAAGTGGATTGTAGGCTGTCATGTATAAGAAGACAAAAATAAAATAAATCCCAAAAAATAACTAGCCTTGCAATGATATGACTAATAGAAACTCGCTGCGATTGGCCAAGTCAGTCTATTCCACAATGGATTTTGAAATCAAATAAATTACCTTATTAGAAGACATGAGAGCAGAAAGCATTTTTACATGAGGAGCCAATTTTATTAATAAAGATTATTACATTTTGGAAAAGTAAAAGAAAACTAAATATTTTAACTTTTTTGGTTGAAAGTTCCAATGTTTTTGAGTCCTTCGCCCGTCAGTATATCTAAAAGCGCAGCAAGGAAAAAATAAATATGTAAGTATATGGGTAACCGTCTAAACTTAAAAACAGTCCGTCAGATTTTTGTAACAAGTCACAGCAACTCTTATTCAAAAACTAAGTTAATTTCATACGATTAATGTTCAATTAATTGCATTCATCAAAATTGTGGTATAAATTCAGAACTACACTTTGAAATTGAACAAGTATATTTAATAAATTCTCAACTGATCTGGAAATCTCATTCTACTCTATGACTGCAAGAGAATCAAATGAATTCAAACCTAAATTTATCAATCAAATTACTCAAAATGTCATAATACTAACAGTAGATATTATCGAGATACTAGCTCATAGTTAACGCAGATAGATCTCACAGTAATAAGTACTACTATCAAGTAGAAAATATCAGTATTACAAGCAAAAATAACAATACACGAGAGGAGTATATCTTAAAGCTAGACACACATAGCTCCTCCCTGAAATCAAAATGTTTCAATGATTATAAATATTATTAATAGCCCATGTAGTCAATCATTCAAAAATAAAATTACATGAATTATTAGTTCACTAATTATCTATATAAATACTATTCATCTTAATTGATTTCAACCATCATGTGGGCAGAATATGCATCTTTTCAACTGTAAACACCTGGTATGATAAAACTGTTTGCAACGTTTACAAAAAGATGTGTTGGGTATATCAAAATAAAATATCTTCACTTCGTCACAGCAAATCTTGCATATTTTCCCCTTTCTTTGGCAATCCTAATTCAATTCATCTAAGAACAGTATTAACACGAAAATTATTTACTTGACATTTGCTGATATGCTTTCTGAGCAAGGTAACCGCTCTTTCAATCACTTGAAGCAAACTTCCGTCATATATTTCCTGAAGATTCTTCAAGCTGAAGAGGTTTTTCTTGAGTAAAAGATTCTGACGGTTTCCGATAATATCTAAAACATAAATAGATTCGCAGATCATGTCATAAATCAAATGTAGCTCTCGTTTCTTTAGCTTTTCGAAAGGAGTCATTCACAATGTTTTCAGAGTTGAATTTTTACCAACGTCTCATAAACAATATTATTTTGTTGAACTATGTCATCTGCTGGATTTATCGAAATGTTAAATTTCGTGTAGAATTTCTGAAATTCCTCATACGCGAGTTTGCTAACGGCATGCTTTTTGAAATTGAAATCTTTGATCACCTTCCAAGGAATTATCATTTTTTCAGTTGACATGCAATTAGAGCAGTAATAATGGCCAGTATAATGGCAATAGTCAGCACGTTTCTAACAACAAATATTGTGTGTGAGTCTAAATCTCGCAGATCATATTACATTGAAAAATAGTTTGAATTTGGATAATTTTTCCCCGCAAGCATAGCATTTGTAATCCTGTTTTGCAGGCTTTATAATCATTTTAAGGATATTAGATGTTTTCACCAAGTAATTCAAATAATTACGTCTGGTTTTCCTTCTGGCTCAGACCTAAATTCATAAAGACCTTCCTCAGCCTTGAACTTCTCATGATACAGTCGTTCACTCTTTTTCATTTTCTTTCCTTTAGGTTGATGCTCATTATAAAGGTCTAGACTGTCACTAGTGCCTTTTCTAGCTTGAGGATACATCAATTTCGCTCTCAGACCTTTCGCATAGATGTCTTTCAGATTAATCCCTGTTCTTGTGAAGGCTCCAAGCGAGACTCGATAAGAGCTTTTCTTTTTCTGTTCTTCTATAGGATAACCGACTTCCTCAAGGAATCGAGCAGAATTTGTTGGTGTCCTGGCTGACGATAGCAATGAAGCTGGATTATAGTCTCGGAAGGTGTTCGAACCAATTAACTCTTTTTCTAATTGACTTGAACTTCTAGTTTGAGGTGTTCGTATTGAAATTGCTTTTTTATTAATTCCTTCTTCTCTAGTTTCAGCATGATTCTCTACCGTCTCTAAATCGATACGCAGAGGCTGCTGCTTGTTCGGTTGGCTATAAGAAAGCTTTAGTTTTGGCACGGGTACTTTCACTTCCTGGAAGGATTTGTAATTATGTTCTTCTGAGGTGGGTGCAGGAGTCTCTTTTTCGATATTGAAGCTGCAGGTGATGCTCTGCTTGCGATTGATATAATCTTGGTAGCTCTGAATGACTTGTCCTTCGATATTAAAACGTAAAGAATCTAATGCTCGGATACTCTCAAGGATTGTGGACTGTAAAATAACTAAACATGCACTGCTCTCATAGCAGCTCATTATCTCTCTGCTTCTTATCACAGTCCTCAGAGTCGAAGAAAGGGATTTCTTATATAATTCCAAGATAATCCATGCACAAGCGCGCTCCTCCTCAGTTCGTGAGTGCATTTGGTTTGTTATGAATGACAACACATCAGACTGCAAATCCGAAGTATATATCTGAAAAAAAGTGAATGTGTGAAGTGACGATTGGGCATCGATTGTTTGAGGCGGTGGATGCAGTCCATCTGAGAGCAGTTCAACGATCGTCGTCAATATCAAGCAAATGAAACTTGATTTCGCATCAACGACAAGGTGCTTTTGAGGAGTCTTCTCTATCTCCTGATGAAACAATCGAATGAATTCATCGAATCGTCCTATCACTTTTCTTTTTGTCTCAAGGTCTTGGAAAAGAGAATTAATTGTAAAATCAAATGAAAGAGAAGCTGAATATCAAAGAGAAGGTTGGACATGAGGGATATTACTCTTTTGAATGTGAGAATTTCCATAATGTTCGAAAATATTCATCTTTAATTAACACTGTCAAAATATTTTTAATTTTTCGCATATAAATTTTTTGTGTATGTATGTATTACTTTGGGAATACTGAAAATTGTGAGAATGGCCAAAATTTCTAAGGAAGATATAGAAAAGAAATTCCATTTGTTGAATATAGATTTGTTAGTTTAGAACTGAGCATTAATTGGAGTCCTAATAAATTTTTTTGTAGCTGCGTTTAAACATCATATTGCACTTCGCAGATCGCTTTGTCTGCTGAATGGACAAAAGAATCTCGTAACATCTATAAAGAGTTCAGAAATGTCCTGGTGGCGCAAAGGTTAGCGTTTCCGACTTCTAATCGGACGGTTGTGGGTTCGAGTCCCACCCGGGATGTCTTTTTTTTTATTTGGTATTGTTTTTTATCACATCTCAAGAATATTAATTTGAAGCTCAGCAATTAAATAAGAAGATATTTCATCCTCTTGCTTTACTAAAAAAATGCCTTTTGGCGTTGAACCTACTATTTAAGCCGTTTAAGTGTATCTTCCTGAAGATGCATTGAAGAAAGTTCAAAACAGCCTTACAGTTCGCTCTCTGAGAAATTAAAGGATGCTCCGAGTAGGACTCGAACTCATATATTTCATGCTGTTTGTGCTCCTTATTACGATATTCAGCGAGTGTGATGTGTCTTAAGATGTATGTTGGTAATGTTCGCGGCATTATAAACTGATTTAATTTTTATTTAACAATCCGTTTAGTAAGCCAATCAAATATCAATCAATGCATCAAGCTAAGCATACATCTCAGCAATTACAGCACTCACGTACAGCAGTTTTTCCTTTAAGAGAAAAGAATGACATCTTCAATATGAGACCAAATATAAATTCAGTCAACTATTCACAAAAGACACTTAACAACCAAAGACTATCTCACTCCGATAGAAAATCACAGAGAGAGAGACAGAGCGTCTACGAAAATATTTTGAATGGTGAGCCCCAGCATTTCTTTTTGAATATCAAAGAACTCCGTCCCAGTAATACCAGCTCTCATAATGGAAAAACCGCTTCTTTTGGTCAACGTTCACGAGAAAATGAGATTCTCGAGTCCGCAAGAGACAGTTCTAAGAATGACAATTCACTTTATAGGCAGGAAATGTCAGCAACGACGAAAAAGACTCTTTCACCAGCTCAAAGTTGTACGAATCCCGGTGGTAGAGATGTGGATGATGACAATGAGAGAAACCATCGGTATCCAGAAACCGATCTCAAAGGCAGGGGTCGATGTACACCTCGGGGTAATTTTGCAGTCAGTGAATGGAATCATGGTAATGATGATGGTTTTGAGTTGCCACCGAATGCAGATCCCTCGCTTTCTAAAGAAAATGAGCAGCAACGAGCGAAAAAATTTGCAAGAGTCCTTTTCAAAGATAACCCTTCTGAAGAAAAATTTGGAAACAACTCTCCTCCACGTACCAACAGCCAACAGCAATTTAGGCCTCGGAACAAAAATACTGCAGAAATTCCAGACTTAACGGAAAATGAATTAATCCCTTTTGTTAAAGATAATCTGCAGTTCGTAACAGTCTGCAAAGAGCATAAGAATCAGCCGCTGACCCTTTTCAATCCGATCACTCAGCAGCTCGCCTGCATTGAATGTGTTTATCAACAAAAGGAATCTGGTGCGAAAAAGAGCGCGTTTGTATCTTTTCAGAACGCATTTGAGCAGATGTCAGAACATAACAAGCATTTTAAACGCGAATCTCAAGAAAAAATCATTGACCTTGAGAAGCAGCTTCAAGTTTGTAGCTCAAATTCGGTTGCTATTCAGGAAAATGTCGACTATTTTTTCACGGAGATTGCTAAAGAGTTTCGAGAATTACATGAGAAGCTATACGAAAGAGAACGACAACTCGTAGAATCCCTTCGCGAAGCTGCTGAGCATAGAAGGACACAGCTCAAGACCAGAATGGATAACCTTGAATTTTTAAAGATCTGTTATCAAGACGCAAAAGAAGTCGACCCGAACGTCTCAATAGAACAATGTGTGCATTTTTATGCAGTTTTTAACTTTCTGAAAAATGTGCAAAGGTCTCTCAATTTACTACACGCTGAGAAGTTTAATAGAACCAACCTGGAGCAAGTCGAATTTCCTGGAGGGCAAAACTTGAAGTCGATGATTGAAAAGTTTGGGAAGAGAAAAGTACCAAAATCCACTACTCCTACTGCGAGTTCAAAAGGACAGAGAATGTCAGTAGGTAACCGAAGTTCATCTGGGAAAAGGGCGAAATTAGGAAATCGTTCCTGTGAGAGAGGTTCTACTTCCCCAATACTTGATGAATCGATGACGACTCGGAATCGAAAAGGGTCTTCACCTCCGAATTCATCATATTTGGAGCGAGAGACTCTGAGGAATAAGTTCAAAGCGCAACAAAAAGTGCCTCGGCAAAAAACACCTGAAAGTAAATCTCAGCAAAAAAGTCAAGACAGGCAATCAGTTCCTACAAAAGATAATAAACGCGAATCAATGACCAGATCATATCGAGATAGTGAAGGTTTGGATTCACAAAGATTGTTATATAATGTATCACAGCTGAGAGAGTCTAAGAGCATCGGTCGATTAAGCACTATTCACACAAGTCCGATGAAATCCGAATCTAATGGTACTGATCGAGACCGCTATCTAGAGGAATTCATTGCCTCTGGAAATAATGATCTTCGAGCGAAAACCCAAGGTTCTAGCTCAAGAATAAAACAGGCTTCAGGAGGAAAGGTTGAGAGAAACCGTCAAGCTGAAGACTGGGGCAATATTCTAACTTCAGAGTTTACCAAAGAAAATTATGGAACCACTCCGTTTAATCGCGAGTGTATAGCAGGGTTATTTTTAGACTCAAGGATTCTCATCGATGAGAAAGCTAAATTCGATGTGGTCGCGATTTTTAGCGAGCAGATTCGTGAGACTCAGCTACTTTATCGTTTGAGTCAGCACGGGCCAAGTTCTGAAGTATTCCATACGAGATGTGATAAAAAGGCACCTATTCTGGCGATAGTGCATGCAAATAATAATTTTGTGTTTGGGTACTATATCCCTGTGCCTTTCGAATCCGAGGATAAATACACCATATGTGAAGACAGTTTCCTGTTCTCTCTCAGAAATCCAGAGTTGTCCAGTCCATTAGTATTTCCAATAAGGCAAGATAAAACGTTCATTGCAGTTCATCAGAGTATGAAGAGTCCATGCTTGGGATCAACAATACCAAACAAGCAGGACTTATGGATACAGTAATGAGATTCACTTATTTATTATATGTCTAATGTTCATATATTTTCATGAAATAGGTTTGATGAACCTAACAAATCGTGCTCAAACATTGGCTATGCTTATCAATTGCCATCGGGAATAGTTGGATCGGTTGCGCTAGCTGGGCAATATAGCGATTGGCAAGTGCATGAAATAGAGATCTATCACACTTCTTTTTAATTTGATTTCTCCATTAATTTTGATTTTTAATATGGAATAGCAAGTTATAACAACTTTCAGGTCTCTGATGGAACAAGATTGCAATATAAAGTTGCTTCTATCGAAATTTTTGTCTTTCCTAATAATGATAAAATATTGCAAGTAGTTATTGAAAATTTAACTAATTACAATCTATATCCGATCAGCTGTGCATGTACTTGAAAAAATTTGCTCATTCTTAATTTGAAATAATGCATCTCAATAAAAACAAAGCTTCTCACTCTAATCCCAGACTGAAAGGTATCTATGTAAAAAAAACAGAGATTTATTTTAATGTGGGAATTTTCAAAACATTATAACGCATTATTTCAGCACTCAGACACACACACACTTTGATTTGATGCATCAACTTACATCTGATGTAATTACTCCAAAAACCAGTTTTAATTTTCTTCTCGCCTTGAAAATTAGATAGCATTGAAGGAACGTGGCTGATGGTAACCCAGATAATCGTCTTCAATCGTACCAATTACAACCTAAATTCATTCAAACTCAATACTAGTGAAAAAATACCATTTCGCTCTCGCTGGTTTTGCTCGGTGGTGAGATCACTCTAAAACGAACAATCGAGTCTTTCTTGATAATTCTGGCAATGATCAACTTAATGAGACGAATCACCATTTTCAATATGTTTACATGTCCTTGTTCTTCTCGTCTATGTATGCATCTTGTTGAGGAGAGAGTTTAAGGTCAGGAGGGATGTGAGCCTATTATAAGTTCAAAATTACATACATATTATTCTGATTTTGCTACTTGGTCAATGAAAGCAACGATTGGACCGACGTTCAGTCTGATACCATTCTAGCAAACATTAATTCCGGCCTGCATGGGAGAGCTTACGCTAGAAACGAGATAGACAATGCCATCTACAACCTCATCAGCAAATAGATTGAAATAAATCGCGTTATAAGACACTTTAAAGACTGCATTTCCATCGTCATCGATAATTCCCTCATCCAAGAAAGCTTTGTTTTCATCGGTTTTAACGAACAAGCAGTATCCGTAAGTTGGAGAGAGTGAACCTTCAATTTCTGTTTTCAGTCTGGAAAAGGAGGATATTTTTGCTAAAATATGCGAGTGAGAAGGAATACTACCTTTCTATAATTTCAGCTTCGAGCTTCGGACCCAGTGCGAAGGGTTTAATAACGATGGTTTTCGTGCAAGTCACGAAAAAGATCATTGTATCTCAGCGGGAAAGTTTAATTGCGGATATTTTAAAATCTGGTTCAAATATTCCGAGTATTTGAGTGACTACTTCTTGAGTATAGAAAGTGAACTCGTTATCTATGAGGAGCAAGTGAAAGTTGCAAATACCAAATTTATGGTGGATTGGTAACGGGTTCCAAGATCTCCTGTAAATTTCTCAAATGAACAGAGCGACTCTGAAGAGTATTGAAGTTATTTTCCATCGTCAAAGATGCTTAATTCGTTGCAGCAGCTGAGAAATTCGATATTGAGCAAACTACCTCTCCTATCAAAATCGTAGTGTACTTTTTTGGTTTTAATGGGATTTATTGGACAAAGAATTTTTTCATGGACAAAGAGATCTGCTAGTTGAATAAAACGTAAAACACTACAAGAGGGTGTTTCTGTTGAATGTACAAGGAAAGGGAGAGAGTATTATTTCAAACAACTTTGCCAATGTTTGATGTGTTTTTCATTGCGTAATTAAATTCTTTTCGCATTCTCTTCTCAAAAGATTAATAATTTTAAATCGAAAAAAACGTGGTGACTCTTGCCAGAGGGTAGCAATCCAAATTAATTATTTAAGAACTATGAGAAACCAAACATCTGACTACATTATTAGAATATAACAGAAAAACTGAGTTAGGTTAGCTGCTTTCATAGAGATGAGCAAAATCGTGATTACCTGATGTTACAATTAAGTAATTAGTAGGACCAACAAAGTTTTGCAATGACGCTTGTGACATCACCTATTACGAATTTGTAGCCTATTATCTCCCGGAACCAATACTTCTCTATTCGTCTTCCTGATTATCAGACGTCAATTTGAGAACTCCCAAAGCGGAACCTACAATATCTGTTGACAGAAAAAGTAATCGACTTGATTAATTTAAATTTTGAATAATGATACCCATCAGTACAGAACGATTCTGAAGATCTCAAACGATTAACACGCGCCCAACACCCCTTTTGAAAATTCGCGATCTTTCTATGAAGTAAAATACTTTTTCAGGAAACTCTTAGAACTTCGAGCGGTCTCCTCAATTCCGAGATCAGGAACTGACTGTTTCAACCCAGATGAATGAAGATGCTTAATTGTGATTAATTATAGATTATAATAGCATATTTTTCTAATTAAGATCAATGACGATGATGGTAGATATGGCTATGGTGGTTTCATCAAGCCTCAAGCATTAATGAAAGACAAAGAATCGAGGATTTATTGTGCTTGGACGCTTAGCGTTAGAAAATTTTTTGTGGATAGATCAAGTCATGTTCTGGCCTCTAAAATTTGTAGATCCGAAAAGTTCTGATCAATTTTTATTTACTTTGTAAAACGCTTTTGCCTGCTACTATTAAAGGCAGTGATTTCACTCTGAAAATAATAATTGAAAAGATTCACAATAAAATCCTCGTTTAATAAATCACCGAGTTATCCTATATGGAATCAGCTGCTCACCTTACCAAAGACTACTCTAAAGACACCAATAAGGCTACTCTCTCGAAAATTCAGTCCTTCCTTAAAGAAAATGACGTATCCAACGGCAAAATAAGTGTTCGATCTCTCTA
>ENA-UOTX01001182-UOTX01001182.1-compost-metagenome-genome-assembly--contig:-NODE-1182-length-21416-cov-25.931815_pt1 | contig 21416 bp, 17 predicted proteins | sample MGYA00238143_ERZ746982 | MGnify/ENA primary metagenome ERZ746982 (study PRJEB28758, sample SAMN06268862) | compost metagenome | isolation source: single cell | place: USA: California, Emeryville, Joint... | reverse complement strand
TTTCGTGTAGTTGTTAAAATTACTAGTACCTAAAACTCTTTGAAGACAATAATTAGAGTCGGTGAGCACCATTATCACTACATCACGACAATTGTCCATCTTGAGCTGGAAAATAGTTTCTTGAGTAACAGACCAAAAGTTTTTCAATGCTAGAGTGCACAGAGCGCTCTCATGAGGTAAGTCTGAATCCTTAGATGAAATACTCAAATCTGATCCCTGAGCTAGGAAGAGGGAAGGGAAAATATGTTTTAGATTCGGCAGTTGAGAATTCTGGTGGAGTTTACTAGGTTTTCTATTATAAAGATCAGTGATTCCTTATGCAAGTGAACAACTGCTGAAAAGAAAGTTTTGAGAACGTGGTTTCCGTATTGAGGGAAACGAATCTGATGCCTGAAAGTTTACTCATTGAGATCCAATAGAACAAAATGTATAATCCCAGTTGGCCGATCATAAGAGCAGTTTCATTCTCACTTTAGATTGATACAGTGATGAATCGATAGCATTCTTGAATCTCAATGCAAGAGCAATCACAAAACTCTGATAGAATCCGTTGGCTGTACCGCAGAAATTCGTCCAAAGTAAATTCATGAGCTCAAAATTGTGAAAAGTAAGCTTCCATGCTCTTGCAACAATGTTCGACAAAAACAGCTATTGCATTATAGAAGTGTCAAACGATATGTTTTGTACACATTTATAGGGCAAAAAGCATGCTCGTAATCAGAAATAAGGAAGTTTTTCGCTGAAATATTTTGCTATTGCATAAAATACTGGTCGAATTAAGTTAATTAAAATGGTCTGATATGGTTTGTGATTCTGCAGTCCAGTAAACCGACGGGGTTTATCGGTATCACGCGAACTTTTATATAACAATTACTAAAAAACCAACTGAATTACACTACCACATTAACCGGCAAGATATGGACTGCCTAGATAAAGAAAACTCCCAACTTTTGAATGAAAAGCAAGTCAAGCTCTTTCCACAGAAGAAAGCACCATTGATTGGTGGCAATAAGGTAATATTTACTAGTACTCTCAGTTTGCTGACGGATTCTGCTGTTTAGGAAAGAAAATTTTTTGATTCTGCTGATTATTTCATGGCACAAGAAAAAGACAGCAAAAAGCCACTGCAACTTGACGATACAAATTCCGAAACCAAAAACAACACCAACAAGAGCAAGGAGGCTTATCGACTCAGCACTCAGAAAGCTTTACAAAGTGGTGAGCTAGATGTAAAATAATATATTTGTGAAATTAGAAGACTAATGGTAATTCGATATAGGGACCAACAAAGCAACTTACCAAGTCAAAGTTTGCAAATATCAACTAAGCAAAATTTTTGCAAATCCAACGAATATCAAATGTAAATGCAATAAATACTAATCTCCTCACCTTGGATTGTACATATACGGAGAGGATCAAATTACCTAATATAATATCTATGCAATACCGGAAGTCCGGCTTTTTTGAAATATTTTCAAGCTAATATTTCAAGGTCATTTTTTTCATTTCTAATATTTCGGAGTTCATTTTTTTGTTATGTCCTTAGTATTCATTACAAACATCTATACCAACAATCTAAATGCTTATGGAAAAGAATCAATCCATAGTGATGTTCTTTCCACCTTAATAATATATAGATACTTCAAAGATTTTAGTTATCTCACCTAAGATACGTGAACAGGATAGGCTCCTCTTTCCACCAAATTATTTTCATTGAAAACAAAAATTCTATTTTACAAAAAGTCCAGTGTTTCTTCAAAGCCATAGGTCAGATTTGCTTGGAATATTCTGATCCTGATTACATGAAATAAAATTTCGATATCTCTGAAGCGTTAAAGAGAATGTATTCCAATATGTTTTCATTTTGATATTGCCGTTTCATTTTCCTTTTGGTGGAGTGAACAGAATAGCAATTCACTCTGAAAGACAAACCCAATTAGTATGATGAACTAGCCTTTTCGTATGCATAAAATTACAAGATGTGCTTCAGTGTTTTTTTTTTTTACTTTATTGATATCGATAGTGATCCATAATTAATTACTATTCAAATTTACATTCCAATATACCATATTCGAGCGAGCAATAAGTACTTAAAAAGAAAATACATTTTGGATTGGTAGTAGTTGTTAGAGCAAAGTGAAGCCTTTGTGAAGCAAGCTTTTGAAATCATGGATTTCAAACTAAGTGCTTCCTTCATAACGATACTGACTTGAATACTAAATGCTAATCAATAAAGTATTTCTGTATGAGATATTTTTGTAATATTAAGTAATTATGAATTCCAGCATTATTTCTCCTCTATCTACTATAGAGTGCTTAGTTTCGACTGATTAATTGAATCGGAGATTTTGAATAAATTCTTTGATTAGCTTAAGTTATATGAACTTTCATTTAGATTCATTTTGCAACCTGTACTTAAGAATGCCTTCTGTATCTAGTTTATCTCTTAGACAATCGTGACCAAAATGGTTCAACTACGAAACTAAAGTGAACTTGTTTTCATATTTTACACTTTACGATTATTTGCTCCTTATATCTATCTCTCTTTTAATGAAATACCGTTGAATACAGTCTCTCAATTCAAATCAAATGGATTTAAGATACAGTCTACTGGCGATCTTGGTTCAAAGCCCTATTCCAGTTTAATAACTCCTCGCTTCCTTCCCAAAAGATTCACAAAGCGCGGATAGTGGCATATATCCGACTCATTGAGTTGCCTTGTGACATCAACTGAGAAGTTTCGAAGCTCGTCGCAACTAATCGAAACAGAACTTCAAACTTTCGATCGTGATTTGCCTATTTGAATCGCTTTCAAACACCCACTGGCATGAGAACTCGCTGCTAGAGCATCCAAGATACCATTCCAAAAACAGTCTGTGGTATAGGAAGCTTCAAAACAGAGGAACTCAGTGAGTTGGCAGGATTCTATTCCAATAACGCGGACTACCTGCAGCTTTATGTATCCCTAACCATTCGGTTGGTATGCTGTTCTTTGCTGTTAGTCTGCAAAAGCTACCATCATAAAGAGGCGTGCTTCTGGTCAAAAGAAAAACATCCACAAGAATAAGTACAATGGTTGTACAGGGTGTATTATTGTACGGGTGTAACATGTTTTCGTTTGACTTCAGCGCAGAAACGGCATCCAAGTAAGACGAGTTCCGGGCTCAATCCCTACCACACACGCGGTATTCCGAGTGCTACAATTGAAAATTTGAAATTTTATTTGAATAAAAAAGCTGCATTAAGTGCGTTTGGAATGAACTGTGCTCATACAAACTGGCTCCATAATTGCAAAGTGGAAGCTGTTAAATTCGCGTGTAAAGTTGAATCCGTACCGCTCTTGGTGCAATGGCTATGACGGCTCTCGTTCCAAGTAGGGATGTCTGATGACATAAGCAAAAATCCCATAGCTTGTTTCATCTTGCATCCAAATGTTCAAGTATGATAATTCTCTCTCTTTTATGATTTAATTAATCAATTATAACTTATTTAGGAAATCAAATTCAAATAAAGATAGATTTGTCTCTGAAATAATTAATGAATTAATAGAGCATAAATTTGATACTTTGGAATACTAGTAGATTCGCTTTTAATGAATTCACATCGTGAAACTCGAGAGCAGACGGATTAAGGATGTGACAAATTTAGATTTCTTGGAATAAAGAAAAATACATCGCTGGATGAAACCGTATAAACGGCCCTTGGGAATGATGACAAGGATCAATTGTTTGATTATGAATAATCCTAGAGAGGATTCAATTGGGAAAAAAACAGAAAGAGAACTCCTACAATCTCTCTCTCTCGATTGATAAAAATTTGGATATTAGCAATTACTGAAAAATTCATTGCTACAAATCTTTCTCCATTTATCAGTGACAATAAAGTTCGCGTTTCGGCAGCAAAGTAATTTGCCTCACATTGACTCAGGTTAATCACCATTTTGATTTTATATTATAGGAGCGTTCATCCTTTCAATGATGAGTTAAACACAAAAAAAAGCAGCACTTTCGAAATTTTAGTTGTCAAAGTTTCTGCTTTGTAAAACGTTTAACAAAGAAAAGTATAATCTTTATTGAAAATGTGTGATATCTCCGAGTCTCCAAATTTCAGATTTGGTCATCCCCAAGAGGCAAAGTAATTAGGATGGTTGTTTTCTGTACAAAAAACGTGCCTCCTGTCATTCAGAGAGGCCAAAGTAAACCACGATAAACTATGCCCTACCTCTCCCAGATATTGCAAAAGATTTAAACCGCTCTAAAATAAATATTCTGGTTGCCCTGCAAAATGTTAAGATTATTGCTTTCAATTCAACTCCAAATAAAAGGTTCGCTGTCCGAAGTCTCTCGTGGCATTTCAATAATAACGCATTATGTTAAATCAAAAGTTTAAGTGATCTTTTTGCAATAAATGCGGATCTTCGTTGGGGGAATAATCGACGAAACGCGGTAAAATCAGAAAGTTCTGCAATATTGTTTTTCTCGATTTATCGAGAACAAGGACGAATCTCCTCAACCTCATAGGAATTAGCTTTATTTTCACATTACTAATATCAAAAGATGAGGGTCATTGTGTATCAGCATCTTACACACTTTTCTAAAAAATAAAATTCAATCTACATTTCATTTATTTGATCTAATTGCAAATGAAAAAGTATTATAATATTTTATTTATTCAATGCAAAATTTCAAAATAGATAATCGAGAAAAATAGAATCGATGTGCATGACAAGCACACAACCAAACAAACATAACACTACAGAAAATGTGCTTTTCAAACGCAGAAGGCCCTTGTTTTTGAAGTTCTACATCTTTATGACTAAGGATCGTGTAGCCAGTTTCAAATTTTTTGGGAAATGCTAATAATTCCTTCGAATTGAAAAGCTTAATAACATTTTGGTTACAGGTGAGCTCTTTCAAAATAACAAGAGCAAAAATTCAATCTTTCAATTGAATTTCGAAGCAATATATCATCTAAAATTTGTATTGGGAAACCCATTTTTGCGTATGCTGTAATAAAAATTCCTGACATCTTAACATTGACTCTCATTATGCTCGCATAGTTTGTTTCGAAATTACACTTGTGATATAAATTAATTAAAGTTCCAACAACTATCTACTTCACTTCTTCTATTTAACTCATAATTATTTGAGACCCCAATTTCACCTGCAGTTTAAAAAGAGAAGATTTAGAGGTGCTTACTTTATCAGTACAATGATCTTTCCGTTCTCAATTCAATGTCTCTCACTTCAATGACTAGAATCATCTAGTATATTTTATTCTACTTAGATCTTTATTCTTCCTTCTCTGAAATACTAAACTGGAGGAGTTTTAATAATACGCATTTTTAGTTTGAAGTAGTATCAACATGTTCAAATGACAGCTTTCTTCTATTGACGAAATATTTCAACTGTATCTCTGTATTCCATGCTACAAGCAGCAAACCTAACTGGATGTGAAACAAATCCAGATACAGTCCTTGATAATTGTGGTGCTAGACACTATTTCAAAAGAGACAATTTTGCTAATCATATTGAAAAAAAGAACTTAATCGAGAGTGACATTACTAATCATGGTAACTTTAATGACTTTATGAGGATCTATAGACACAGTTCTTTGCGTCTATAATACAAGTTTTTGGATTTATCGTTCTTTTTCCATTATATTGCTGCTCTTAAGCTGACTTTTCAATATTTGGATATACATTATCGGTCGCTAAAAATATCAGAAAGTGGATGCTGAACTTATCAGGGAGAAGAATCATTCGTTATTAATATGCGACTTTTAATATTCTTCTTGGAAATTTCAAAGAAATGATACTCGATTTATCATAGATTCCCAAAGGATAAGCGAAATAGCTGCTCCAGTCCTGAGACGACCATTAGAAGGCTTAGGCATTTATGAATGAATTCTTGCAATGTTTGACTCTGCCTTCATTCAATCAGATTTTGTCACCTACTAGTGTTGCTGCAGTGGTACTCTAGATAAAATTAGTTTTCAATTACTGAATATGTTCTGAACATAATCTACAAGGAATAACAGTAAATTATTTTAGGCCCTCCTCACATTGGTAGAACTATATGTGCGTGATGCCACATAGCCTTATTACGATGGATCTATGAGAGTAATTGAAACGAATAATTATTCCTTTGAAGTTTGTTTATTCAATCAAAATTTAGTATTAGTACTCAGTACATGTAATCGTTGTACTAATTCTCATTTCTTTTTTTTTTTATTGATAGTATTCACTTGGAGCTTTTACTTTACAAATTTTGATAAAGGAATCAATGAGTTCATCTTATTGATTTTTTATAAGAAAGATATTAACTAGATCATTATTCTTAGATAATTCAGTTTCGATTGAAAATTTCACATATAAAAAGATACTATTTGGATTTAACTGTTTGTTACCCATACTCACTCGGATTACCAAATAAGAACCTTCCTTAGTGCTGAATTTTGAAGATGATATATAATTCAATGAAGTTACCTTCGTATTACAAATTCTCTAGCAGGTCACTCCAATACTGAATACACGCAGACCTCAAAAACAATCGGATCTGAAGAACAAACAAAAAAGCTGAGAATTTGGAGTTTGCACATTATTTTTTCTTCTTATTTGCAATTATTAAATTTCTTGAAATTCAAATTAAGTTTACCAAAGGAAATTAATTTTTCTCAGAAATTTTCAGCCATTCCTACGAATCACTAGATTCTCGAACAAATCTCAGAGAATCTATAATTTCTAAGCAAATAGAGGAAGCTTCTGGACAAATCTTACTTTAAAGCCATTTTATTCGGTTCGTTAATTCCTAACGTTGCGCTAACATGAACAATTTGTATCTCAATAAAATCTAAGCATTTTACAGAGTTTTACCTCTCTCTTTTGACGTTTCGCCGATCTCAATGGAAGTTCATTTTAGTTGAGTAAAAGACAAAAGAGAGTAGTATCATTAGATTAATTTCTTACTCTTCTATTTTTCAATATCCCATTATTTACTGTAAGGATTAACGCCAACAAACTTGAATCCCACTGCGCAAACGGTAACCCTTGACTCTTTACGAGATTTTAATCATTGTTAATGCAATTTGCCTCCGCTTTCCTCTTTCTAAAACATATTCACCAAACGCATTGTTTACAACTGGAAATTCTTAAGAGTTTGTTTTTTGAAATGTCAGTGAGTATCTCAATAAAAGTTAAAAAAGCTACTATTTAAAACAACCCAAATGCAAACAGACAAAAGCAACTTCTTGGTCAAGGCCGGGTTCGTTTTGACATCCGGGTTGACTGCCGCTTTTACAGCTTATTTATTCATGGAGCAAATCCGAAAATACAAGAAACAAAGAGAAAAATCTGAGATTGATTACATCGAACGCAAAATTCAGCAAAAAATGTTACAAGTGAAACAAGAATCCTCTTTAGCTCAAACAAATCAACCCAAAAACGTGCATCAACGTAAGTTCAAAATGCATTTCTGATCGTAAATCGAGTGTAGCAACAAGTGGTCCTTATAAGAGCAAAACAGTCGCGGAATCTTTCAAATTTGATTTGTTCAAAATCGTTCTGACAGGTGGGCCCTGCGCTGGAAAAACCACAGGTTCTTAGCAACTATATTCCAAGCATAAACTTTCATTCTTTTTCCAGCAATGACCTACATATCCACTAAGCTCCGTGAAAGAGGTATCAATGTGTTAATCGTCCCAGAATTCGCTACGATTATTGCAAACGGAGGAGGATTGATCAATATTCATAAGATGAGCAAACAGCAAATTATAAAGTTACAAGTACTGACTTTTTTTCATTATTCCAGAACTAATGTAATGCGGCAGTCCGTGATTATGAAAGGAATTATGGCTTTGGAGGATCATTTCGTTGAACTCGCCGAAATTACCGGCGGGCCTACGGTTATCCTATGTGATAGAGGTGTGATGGATGGCAAGGCCTACATAGATCCAAATGGTTGGCAAGTATTGCTTGATGAGAACGGATATAACCTCGTTAATTTGCGAGACAAGCGCTATGACGCTGTAATTCACCTCGTGACTGCTGCTGATGGTGCTACAGAGTTTTATACTCTCGCAAATAACGCTGCTAGATATGAGGTAATGTAAAATCCTGTTTTCTCTGCTTCAAGCCAGTATGTACTTAGTCCAGCATAAAGGATGCAATTGAACAGGACAGGAAGATCCGAGACGCGTGGGTTGGCCATCCTTATTTCGTGTAAGTAGTGTATATCAACAAATGCTCTAAGTCATGGAACTTTCAGGATCGCTGACAATTCGAAATCCTTTGACGAGAAAATCATGAAAGTGTTCGATGCCGTCCTGCATGTCGTGGGATTACCCAACGCGCCTAAATTTTACCGCAAATATCTTCTCAAGAAAGGTCTCGAATAATGATATGCGCTGTTCAATAACCCGTTTTCAATACATAGACGAAAGTTCAAAAGATGGAATCCCTGTCATCCCTGACAAATATTTGACGGAAATTGTTCAGATGGAAGACATATTCTTGAAGAGTAAAGACCCTAAGGTTGAAAGAAAGCTACGAAAACGCGTAAACATTGCAACTTTCAGCCTGGGAGATTAATTTTTGATTTTGCAGGGATTGAAAAACTCTTATATTTATATCTATTCAACGACTGTCTACAAAAAACCAAGAGATGAAATGACAGATGAAGACTTCGAAAACGATGGCATTGAGAGCAAGAGACAAATTTCTGCAAGAGAGTTCATTCTTCTATTCGAAGAAAGGGATCCGTGCCGAAAAACTCTTAACAAAACCAGGCAATGTTTCATTTATGAAGAAGAGTAACCCTTCTCTCTCAGTGCCCGAAAGTTTGATCTGATGTTTTATAGATATTTCTTCATTGACACCTTCTTGAACGTCCCAAGCCGTTTTTCATTGCTCAATATTGAAGCTAATAAAGATCTTTCAAGTATCAAAATGCCTTCTTTCATCGAAATTGAGAAAGATGTCACTGGTAACTTCAATGATCATTTCCTTGATTAACCATTGCGCAGATAAACTTGAGTATACATCATACAATGTGTCACTTGAAAAAGTCGGCCTGAACCTTGCTTCTGTGTCTTCGACGGGTAGTAAAGGTAGAAACCTCTCGAAATTTAAACATATCTCACTCTTTCAATAGCATAGAATCACCTCCGAAGTAAATCATTGGATGAGAAACTTGAATATGAGTAGCTTATTTGTGTTTTACAAATGAAGAGCGTATACAAAAGGACGAATTATAAGTCGATTATTATTCTCTCTCTCTATTGTAATTCTTTTGTAAAGCTTTCTGTACAGTCTAAGTTGGAGTAGGAGAAATAAAATATGATTTGCTGAATCAAAAAGAATTTTTCTAGATTAAGGAACAGTAGTTGGTAAAGCTTTCAATTCTCTTATCATAATACTTTCCTTCAATACTTTTCAAAGGACCGAATCTGCGAAATTCACATAAATGATTGAAATATGTACAGATCTTTCGTCACCAAAATCGTATTTCTTTAAAGACTTTTACTTTCGCACATCAAATCAATATAAAATTCTCTCTACCTCGAGCAAATTAAAGAAATACGAAAACTACTACTCAGCTCTCTAAGTTTAGCTTCTTTCATAAGAATGTAATTAGGACACCAGATTTAGGTGTTTTTGGTGGTCTTCTTGATTGGCATATCCCATCCAGTGTGACTCAATTCGTGAGCCTGTAATGAGGAAAAACATAAATATTTTGAATATTCCGAATGAAAAAATTACATGATCAGTTTTGATGATTTGAGTTACAGGGGCCTTTGTCTGTTCCTCTTTAGGAGCTTCTTTTTCTTTCTCCTTGGTTGGTTGTGCGTCCTTTTTAGGTTTATCACCTCCTTTTTCTTTTGAGAAAAATTCATCAGTTTTGTTTTTCTTTTCCTTTTTCTCGCTAGGCTTTCCATCGTGCTCTTTCTTAGGTCCATTGTGTTCATGGGTTTTGCCATTTTCGTGTTTCTTTTCTCCCTCAGGTTTTTCACCTTTTTGTCCGAATTTCTTCTTTTTATTTTCTTGCTAAAGGCGAAAAAAGAGTTAAACAAGGCTTGAAACGAATATTTTTACCTCAGCAACTAATCTTGCTCTTTCAGCTTGAAGGGCCTCCTCAGCACGACGTTCAGCTTCCTCTCTTTTGAGCTATTTAGAAAATAATATGCTTAATACACATCACTTTATCAGAATTAATTTACATCAGCTTCTGTCTTTTGCTCCTCTCGGTGACCTTCTTTCTTTGCGCCGCCTATAAATCTTTTTGGTCCCTCACCGCCAAATTTAAATTTAGAGTCTGCCACTGGTTCCTCTTTCTTAACTTCAGCCTGAGTAGTTTCAGCTTTAGAAGCGAGTTCCGATCTGGCTGGTCCTCTCTGAATGAAACCATGCTTTGGAGCCTCAGTTTTTGTTTCAGTGGTAGCCGTGGTGGTCGTGGTGGTAGTGGCTTGAGGTTTTTCTTCGTGCTCTTCAACTTTTTTTTCTGGAGTAGGTTCAAGGTGAGCGAAGGTCTCTCCAGCAGGCTTTTTTGTGTTGACGAATCTTCTTGGGCCACCTGTAGTCGTTGTAGTGGTCGTAGCTGGGGCTGATTGTGTTGGTTCAGACTTAGCCTTCTTTTTAATGGTGCTTGGATCAATTTCTGCGCCAAGATCTGGGAACTCTTCTTGAACAATCTCGGCTTTTTGAACGTGCTTTGTGCCTGGCTTGCTCATTATTCCTTTCTTAGGAGCTTCTTTCTCCTTAAATTCATCTAAAACGGTTCAATAATTAGCTTTTAATGCACTTTTACCGGCCAAAATATCTGTTTGAGGAGCTTCACCCCATGCAGCAGGTTGATTATTTTTGCTTGTAGTTTTTTTCTTAGCTCCAGCAGTCCTATTTTCAGTGTTTTATTTCCAATTTAGGCTCCCAGAAGCTTACTTTCCTTCGGTTTTTCTAGTATACTCTTGTTCATAATCATCTTCGTCCCAATTATCATCGTTTTTCTTAACCTGACTGCTTGTCGCTGTAGGTCTGCGTTCCTGGAAGAGAATTCATAATTGCATTTCAGAAATTTTGAGAGTTTTACATCCTCGTTTTCTATCTTTTTTTCCTTTTCTCCAGTATTTGCACTCTTAAACTTCTGGAGAAGTTTTGACATATCTGCGCCGCTCTGTGTCATTTTTGTTTTGACTTTCGCTTTTCTTTCGATTCGATTATGGCTTAATTAACCAGGAAATATAATTTGGGCGTGAGATTCCGGAATTTAGAAATTTACTGCGGGAATAAATTTTGTTGCAATCTGATAACGGTATAGCCAACTAAAATGGCAAGGACCTCAGATTTAGAGTGACGTCAAAAGTCTAGTCAGAAATTAAAATTAGTCGCCTCGAGTTTTTGATTGGTGGAAATATAGAAGAAAGTCTGGTCTAATAGACATCGAACAGAAATTTGGATTAGTGAAGGCAACTCTTTTTCAACAGAATTAAGGGATTGACACGACTTGTTGGTGTGATTTATTTGTCTACGTTGACTTTTGATGGAATATAAAGGTAAAATCGGAACGGAAGAGTAGTCTAGTGGAGTACATACTAGCTTTAATTCATTTATTGAACAAATTTCAAGATTGAAATGGTACTTTTTATTTCAGCCGAAATTTCAAACTCATAAAGTTCGTTTATAGAGCGATGAATTAATATGGAATTGAGGAAAAATTCTTTTTGATACTCTAGTCTTTGTTGAAATTTAACTGTATTCTTTCCCAAGTTCTTTTTGATCTTCCCCAAAAGCAAATTGTTAAGAAATTGTCAATAACATACGATACAATGCGAATGACTAGGACGTCATTCCGCAAAGTTAGGTCTCGAAATTTCTGTTATGTTTAGAATCTATTTTCTTTGCTCATTGTCTCAAACCATGTAAATGACAATTAATACAACAACCTTTTGGAAGAATAACATTTTATATATCCTTTCTTCAGGAACTCCAAAAGCTCTCAGAAAAAACAAGGAACAGCGAGAAAACAATGCTCCTTACAGTTCATCCCTACCTTCCTTTGCTTTCTTTCCTTTCTTCTTTTTCCCTTTCTTTTTCTTCTTGTCTTTAGACTTGTTCTCCTCTTCCTCTTCTTCCATTTTTTGTCGTCTTCTATTTTCTTCCTCAAGAATCTCTTTCAGAATTTCGTCTTCTTCGGGGCTTTTTTCATTGGCTTGTTTCTCCAGATCAATAAGCATCTTATGAACTGCTTCGCAGTTTTTGGTCTCTATTTTCAGCTTTTCTTTCACTGGGAACGGACTAATTTTATTCTTCAAGACTTGGTCGAGATAGAACACGATGCTCTCTCTGTTGAGGACTCCGATAATTTGAGAGAATCTATTTCGATGACATCAGTTTTTTAAAAAGGAAAGCAAGAAATTACGTTTTCTTTGATGGATTGTAAGTAATGAGTGTTGGAACCATTTCGACTTGCAGATCAAGGGCAATTAAGAGCTCTGAGTGACAAACGGCATCAATCCACATGAAAGAGAACTCTCTGTTTGAATATCTCGCTGAAGTTTTTTCTAAAACTTCAATGTTTTCTTTCAGCTTGGCCTCTGATTCTGGCGTATCCTAAAGTAAACGCTTTAAGTTGTGATATTTATAGAAGCAAACTACCTTGTATCCATTCAAGAGTCCAATAACACAGATGCCACCTTTCTTGACACATTTCGTGTCAAAGTCCTCGTTGTTCGTAATTTCAGGGACTGCTTCCGGCTTTGTGATCACTCTTTCTTCAGGAGGAAGGAACTAACATAGACATTCAGTTTTGGTAATTCAGAGTTTTGCTATACCATATCAATAAAGCCAGCAAGTTCATTGTAAACCTGCCGTCCAGTGAATTGACCGACTTGAACGTTGTTCTGAAGGTCGAGAGTCTCGCTATCAGGATCCTTAAGGAACACAGCAGCAAGGACTGGGACTGTTTTAAGACCGAACTGCTGGACTACTTGCTCTGGTGGGTTTCTAAAGCTTCCAAAAATGATTTTGTCGTGGTATTTTTCTAATTGAACCAGAGCTCTGAAGCTCAAGGAAAGCTCTTCCTTGTTGTAGAACATAATAAGAGCTGGTTTCTTAGATTGCAGAGCCGTAGAGAGGAAGCTTCCAATCTCTTGAGGGTTTAATGGGATTGTCGTATCTTCAACGATGTCCGATATTTCTTTGGTGATTTCCTCCAAATCCATATTTTTCGATAACGTGACCTTATTCTTCTTCTTTTTATCCTCGAGTCCAACGCCATACACTCTGTAAGCCGGGAAGGATCTTATTCCGACGGTTCCTGTGCAGAAAGCCTCTGCCTCAGGAGTTGTGCAGTTAAGATTGTAAATATCAACCAATGTGCTGTAATTGTAGCATTAGATGATGAAAAACAAACGGAATTAGCTTACTGGAATTTCTTGAGGGTTTCATTGAACAGAGGGTGGAAATCCTCATCCTTGAACAAATGGACAAGAACAAGTCTCTCATGGTTAAAGATTTTATCGAATGTATCGTGAGTCAAGTTCGATGGTCTGATTGCAGGCTTTTCCTTTTTCTCTTCTTTAGGTTTTTCAGGTTTCTTCTCAGGCTCTGGGACTGGTCGGGTCACTTTTTCCTTGAGAGCGTATCTTTTCAAGAATCGCATAAGTTTTTCAATTTTCATGTCGCTCTCATAGAATTCTTTTTCATAAGTCCCGTCTTCTTTTCGAACAAGGACCAACAGTGTTGGGAACTTATCCACGTTGTAAGTTTTCACAACGTCTTCAACGCCTTCATAGACGTCAGCAAATTCCAATCTGTCTCTGTATTCAGAGGTCAATGCGCGGTAGATATATGGAGTTTCTTTCTTGTTGGTGAACAGGATGACTTTATTCGCTATCAGTGTGTCGCTCAAAAATTTGTCCATGTCTTCCTGTGAAACGATCTTTTTGCTGAACGATGGCATCTGTTTCTTTGCCCAGCTTGCAATAGCGTTCGGTGATCCCTCTCCTTGGTACCTATGCTCAGAAGGTTGCATTGGTTTCCCTGTGTAAGGATTGATGGCTTGTGCTGGAGGCTCCAAGAAGAGGACTTGTGGAAGAGAGCCTTTATAATCGTCGGAGCAGACGTTAATTTTTTCTGGGTCCTCGAAGTCGTCGCAATCAACGACAGACATTTTGAAAAACTGCTTATTATTGCTTGCGAGCTCGTTGACGAGGTACTCTAAAGAGGCGGCGTTGTCGGCTGAGCTGCTATAGAAGAAAATACCGAGTAGGTAATCTAATGTTCCATAGTTTGCCATGAATTGTTCGTGATTCTTGAATTTTAGAACCACACTCTCATCAATAGAGCAATTGACTGTGGTAAAGACGAGAAGAGCGAATAGGCAAAAGGCCGTTAGTTTGGAATTGTGAAGTTTCATGTGAAATATTTCACTAAATAACTAATATTTTAGATGAAATAAAATTACTTATAGAATCCAGTTTTAAGATATTCTAGAAAATCTCACGTGTCATGATTTGGTTAATCCGCAATAAACCTCAGAGTCTAACTCAGTATCTTACAACAAAGAATCAAAAGAAAAATGATAGAAATGTTACAAGACATTGAAGCGCTCATAAATAATAAGTTGAGTCTCAGAAATGAAGCTATCTGGAGAACAATTGCTGTTATTTTTTCCTTAACGTAGCGAGTAATGTAATCATCTAATATGAAATAGCGTTTTCGCTTTGAGTATAATCTTCAGCTTTCTTAGTAAAATAAGGGAAGTGAATTTCTATCATTTGCTTGATTTGAAGGAGTTGGGAAACTGGTTAACCTAAGTCCCAACAAAATTAGTTTATCTCGAATTTTCTGAAACTTTAATTATTCAATTTGAAACTGGATTTTGACCTTTGTCTGACTTATGCAATAGGAATGATTTTAAATACTTCTTTTGGATAAATCGCTTGTTAAGGATTTTGAAACAGATTTCAGTTACTAACAATAGAAGTAATCGTTCGGATACTCAAAACTATAAATTTGAACACTCAAAAAACTCTCAAAAAATTTGTACTTTTCAAAATAAATAAGTAACTTTTACAAACTCGACATGATGATAGAGTATAGAGATTAATATTTCGTGCATCTCCTCTGCGGAAGAGAGATGTGTTCAACGGCTCTCCCTCAAAATATTGTGAAACTCTCCTTCAAATTTACTTGAAAGGAAGTAACACAAATGAGCCTTGAATTTATTTTAAAAAAATCAAATATCTTTGAGTCTCTTTCAGATTTAGACTCCAAAAAAGGCAGTACTTCGTCCACAGTCACTAGTTGCTAATTTTGCGACGGATGCCAAGTCTTTGTTCAAACCCTTTCAATTCCTTCCTTAGTTTTTCATTTTCATCTTTGAGGGCTTGCAACTCAAGTTCTGGCTGGCTTTGCAGCCACTTCTCAAGTAAATCCTGAGCTGAAGGCCTATTATCAGGGTTTGGTGACAGCATGAGCTTAACAATGCTCTTCAAAGAGTTTGAAAAATTCTTCAGCCTTTCCAGTGCCAAGAAATTTCCGGTTCTTAATGCTCGAAACTCTGGATTGCTCTTTGCTATCGATTGACCTTTGATAATCAAATTAGTCAAAATATTTCAAATAGCCGAATTACCACTCATGAGCTCATAGATGGTCATGCCTAAAGAGAATATATCTGCTTTAGTCAAGTCAGGAAGACTCTCGCTTAAATCATCGAGCAGTTCTGGTGCCATATATCTTGAATCCCCTTCGTTGATATCCTCACCAGCCTGCCTTTCTGCGATGCGGGAGAGCCCGAGGTCAGAGATCTTATATTTCTTTGTTCTGGAATATAGGATGTTTTCTACAAGCAGTCGAGTGAGAAAAATGTAGCGATAACACTGCTTACCTGGTTTGATATCGAGATGAACTATCTTTCGTTGGTGCAAATGTTTTAGCCCCATGCAAGTGTCTCGGAGGACTTGTCGAATCATTGATTCACTAAATTTCGTTTGTTTCAGTTCGATATTTCTGAGGTTGCTTGGGCAGTATTCCATCTAATTACAAAGGTTAGACACTATGTTTCTGTTGAATATGTACTGCTAGAAATATCATTTCATCTTCCATCCAAACATTATGATATCTCACAATATTTTGGTTCTCATCAATCATGCTTAACGAAGCTAACGCTTGAATCTCGCTGATAGCTTGATCAATATGTGAAACACCTTGATTTGTGTTAATTATAATGATGCAACAAAAAATGTATTTACCTTTTTTCTTGTATCTTATTGCTTTAATAGCGTAAATTAGCCCATCGATTTTATTGAGACATTTATAGACCTTTCCAAAATGTCCGCTCCCAATTACCTCTAACGTCTCATAATCTGTCAGGAAGCGTGAATTAGGGAACAGAATTGCATTCATATCTTGTCCTTGCTTTTTGAAAGTCGCTTTGGAGTTTGAAAATCCACTTGCATCCAAGTTTGCTTGCTCCTCAATCCGATCCAAAAAAGTGAAAGTTGAAGCCTCTGCTTCACTTTTAAAGATTTTTTTGGCGATTCTGGAGTCAATATAGCTGTCCTCTTGGGAAGTGTATCGAATGTTTTCAGTTTCAAGTTTTGTCGGTGTGCTAGTGATACTAGTATCAAATAATTTCCTTTGAAATGTGTTTCCAATTTGTCGTTCCTGTTCGGGAGTGCCCATTTTAGTCCAATTTTGGTTGGAAAGTAAGTTTCCTACTTCGGAATGAGGCTTGCTATTGAGTGTTGATGATGATTTCTCCATATCCACCTCATTGTTCTGCTGAGTTTCTGAGATAATAAATAAGCCTTTGGGTTTTTCATAACTCCCCTCTTTCTCCTCGAAATCATCATCATCCATGAATAACTTACGAGAGAATGCCGTTGCTGAATTATTTTTGCTTATTATTTCATTGAACTGGGGCTTTGATACAACTGGGCTACAAATGACTTGGTTGATTTTCTCCAGTCCACAATTTATTATCTTTGTGTCCAATATAGATTGATTGGTGACAGGATGGGATGCGCCAACATTGAGAGGTTCAGTTAGGTTGCGAGGATTTTTCACATATTTATTGCTTCCACAATATGAGTCTTTAGCTTGAAATGCTCTTAATCCATTTTCCAGGGTCGGAGGGATGTCACTATTGGCTCCTAATATATATCGCAAGTTAATAGCAATTCAACATAGGGATCAATACTGTTCAACGAAAGGTTAGAGAGAAGCGGGTGCAAGGCGTCTTTCTTTTCAATTTTCGGTGTCGCACCTGTTGAAAATTTACCCTGAAAAATCGGATCATCTTTTTTCCATCTCCTATGATCATTTTAAGAATCAATTTCACAAAAGAACTTATTACTGTATGAGCGAATTCTTTCGGCGACCAGATCTCATGCATAGTTCCGGATTTTCTGCATCTTGAGCATCGTAACGCTCATAGTTTCCACCGAGATTTTGTTGGGACCAGCTTTCAGACATTGAATCCTTAACATAGCACATATTATCATTGTCCCTTTGTTCGCATTCTATCAATATAGTTTCTGCTGAAGCCTGGGATTCGATTTCCATTCCTTGCCATCCTGAAATTGTGTCGATAGTGTTAAAGTTCAGTAGTTTTCCGCTCTTTTCAATCCCAGAGATCATAGTTGAGTTTCCAGTTGGTTCGAATTGGGAGTTTTTGTGTTGTTTAAGTTCAGAAAATAGCATTTTCTTAGCAAATTGAGATGTGCGAAACCGCAAAAATTATGTGAAATAAAATTATATTCTCCCGGAAATTATGAAATAGCACGATATTGAGAACTTTCTGATTTCATCCGCGTTGGTTTGAATTTGAATTTTCAAATAGTCAGGACTAGGCTGATCGGAATTCTTAATTATCGAAATACGATTTTTCAGAGACCGAAAAATATCCAGTGGATTCTTGAAAATAAATGGCGTTTTACCGTATGACTCCTTACAGTTAATTACTAATAAATAAAAATTATATCATTGTGAAAGCCTTGCACAACACACTATCGAACAAAGAGAGATTGATAGTCAATTAATTAATGAGTTATGATTTTTTAAAAGGGTTTTCTCAAAAAGTTTGGCTAGTAAACCAAGTTTATGTCAAGGAGAGGAGATACTCGATAGCCTATATTGTTGTTAGCAACGAACAGTATTTAAGTCCCAACAATTCAAGCCCCTAACAATAAAACTGATATGTTGCAATTCTCTGAAACTATTCATGTTGTTGTACTGGCTCCATAAGTTTGACACAGAATAGATTAAAATGTAATGTGAAGTCTAATTTTCAGGTACTGGATTCACTGAAATCTGAAAAAAAGCATGAATCGTTTAATAATTTTGAATTTTATTTGAAGCTGGTTGAGCAAGCATATTTTTCCAGAAAGACAAGCATAATTATCAGTTCAAAGCTGGGAAACTGCAGTTCTGGTAAATCTAATAGGCAAAAAATAGATAGAGAGAGAGACCTACATTTACACATATTTCTATATGCGTGCACCTAAACACAGACACAAAACTTGCAATTTATGCAAGCAGTTATTTAAAACGATCGTTAAATCAAGCTTGTTCTCGCAGCAAAGCTCATCAATTGTGATTCGTTGTAGAGGCCATTTTGCATACGATTGGCCAATGTACAAAAGTTTTGCCATGGTATTCCTGTTATACTCTCTGTATAATTCAGAATAACCTGTTTTTCAAATCTCAAATCTTCGAAAAGACGATATTGTTAGAGTAAATGCTTCATTATCTGATAAAAGAGGGGAAATATTAACATTCAATAATTTACCATTTTTCGGAAAACCTCTTTTTAAATATATGAATTCATGGTATATAATAGTGCGTAGGATGCTTTTGTTGCCCAGTGATCAAAACTAAATGACTCTAATTACCTTAAAAAGACACCAAATTATGTAAACTGATAATTACTACTCTCGCCGATACCCGTTTGGTATTTTACAGCTAGTCATTGCTTACTGTTTTCACTATTGATATTTGTCTAAATGAGGCTAATTCACCAGGAATTTCCTTTGCTTTTCTGAAGATTTGTTTCTTTGATTGAGAAGGCACTATTTAATTAATGTAGATATAGCCCGCAATAATCTTTAAAATTGCCAGAAAAGAAATTAAAATAGCACTTTAAGAAAATGGTCGACATGCCAAACAAATACGACAGTGATGAGGAAGGTGGTGAAGAAAACTACAACCCTGAGGAAGAAGTCACCGGCAACTGGGCTGTCGTGAACCTCCCTGAAGTCCAAGTCAGCACTGGAGAAGAGGATGAAGAGGTTATCCACAAATTCAGAGCCAAATTGTACAGATGGGCTAAGACCGAGTGGAAAGAGCGTGGCCTTGGAGACCTTAAATTCCTCCAGCACAAAACTACAAAGAAAATTAGAATTATTATGAGACAAGACAAAACAGCCAAGGTTGTTGCCAACTTTAGCGGTATGATTGTTATAATGGGACTTCTGTGATTGCTAATCCGACGTCTTTTAGTGGCTGGAGAGAAAATGTGCGAACCTACTCAGATGAAGACCAATGATAAAGCTTGGCTCTGGATCTGCTACGACTGTTCTGAAGAGACTCCTGCAATCGAAAAACTCTGTGCCAAATTCCCAACCAAAGAAGGTAAGCTGAACGCTCTTCCGCGTATCATCATCATTATCTGATTTGTGTAATTAGAGGCTGAAAAATTCAAGAACGAGTTGATCAACGCTTACCAATCTAATGCTAAGCTCGCAAAAGGTATAATTGAATTGTAATGGTGTTTTCTAAATGAAACTTTAGAAGCCAAACCAGAAGAGGCCAAGACCGAAGAGAAAGACAAGCCAAAGACTGAAGAAAAAACCGAAGCTCCTGTTCAAGAAAATAAGTAGATTCATAAATAAAAAAACATAAAGAACGCTTTTTGAGCTATTCCTGAAGGAGTAACTCGGAGTGGCGAGATGTTGAGAATACTATCCATATTGCGCAGATGTTGAGTTGCATTACATTTTAATTGTTCTTCATTCAGAATCTACCAATTATCAAATTCATCTTTAAGATTGAGGAGTAGCGGCATCCCCACTCAAATGAGGTTCTTCTACTCAGCAGAAGAGGGATCTATTGAAAAACACTCTATCAATGAATAATATATAGCATAGCACAATTAAACAAGTGCATTACATCTAAAAACCAAATCTTCAAAGATAACATTAATTTTAGCTACCTCTCTTTGTCTGAGTCTTCAGTTATTCCTTGTGTCAAGTCTGATTATGGTTTCGATTTAGTTGATAAGCCTAGGAAGAAACTTCTTTTTTGGTTAAATTGTTAGTTTGAGAGTAACAGCTATTTTACCTCTTCCTCAATATTGTCAACCTTCACAACAATGATCTCAATTTCTGAAATGAAATTTAGCTAATTTCAGACAGATGTCTATTATCATGGGTAATTAATTTCAGGATGATCACCTCTGATCTTTAGTGACAACAAGATGTGCTCCTCACGACGATATACTTATTCTTCTCAGAGGGAATCCTGCTATTTTTCTGATCTCATCAGAATGGTTGCTCCCACTAATAAGGCTATCTTCTCTTCTTCATATACTTATCAACGCTAAACCTGACCAAATCGGTTATATTTTCCTCAATTCTGATTGAGTGAAGCTATCTTAAATACGTCATATTCCGATTAAAAACATCCTTCATAATAAAATAACCTCAGAAATATCATGAATGATGTATACTGTCCAAGGCACAGAAGTCAAACATTTGATCGAGAATGCAGTGAATACACTCGAGAAGCTAAATGAATTTAATGCTGCTATGAAAAATGTTGACTGGTATCCCTTATTAGACTCCTTCTCAAAGGATGACTTATTCACAAACTTCCTCGCTAATCTCAACCAAACGATAAGCGTTTATAGTAGACCATTGAGGGCATGTCGCAGAAAAGAAAAGAAATATTTGGCTGACAAACTCGTCACACACCACTGCAAGCTTCGAGCCAATAAAAAGCAAGAGAAGAAATTTGTTATCGATCAGTTGCTCTCAATTAAGAGTGCATCTCAAACCAAGTCAATTGACTCCAATGCACACCAAGAACCAAAGAAATCACCTAATAGTTTTCCAGAGTCAGAACAAATGACAGCAAGCTACTCATCAGATAAAACAAAGCAAATTAAAAGCTCGATTAACCAGAGGAGTAAAAAGATTTTGAAACCGACTAACCCTCCAACATTTGACCCCTCACTTCTGGAAAGAATTGCTATGTTTGTAAGAAACGCTTTCGTGAGCTTCATCATTTTTATGATGCTCTCTGTCTTGAATGCGCTGAGTTTAATTATCAAAAGCGTACTCAGAAATGTGATTTTGGCCAGAGAATCGCACTTGTTACAGGGTGCAGAGTCAAAATTTCTTCTCTTGCTTTTTATTGGCTC
>ENA-UOTX01001181-UOTX01001181.1-compost-metagenome-genome-assembly--contig:-NODE-1181-length-21422-cov-16.317123_pt1 | contig 21422 bp, 17 predicted proteins | sample MGYA00238143_ERZ746982 | MGnify/ENA primary metagenome ERZ746982 (study PRJEB28758, sample SAMN06268862) | compost metagenome | isolation source: single cell | place: USA: California, Emeryville, Joint... | reverse complement strand
AGATTTAAAAATCTACTTAACGCGTCTGAATATTCAATAATTGAAGTCAAGGGGCTCAATTTCCAGGCCTCAAAGGTTTGGTATATTGTCTAATAAATACGTCTTTCCTAGAAATGATAGGATGTGGCTAATAACTTAGCAATTCATTTCGCGAGTAGTTTATGAATCAGATATTAAATTGGTATGCTCTGTACGTATAATATTCGAAATCTTTAGATGAACTTGCTATGCAAAACCTTGAAATTATTATTTGATCGAGAAGCTCTCAAACATTTCAAATAATACAGTAAGCACCGAGTTTATAATTTTGAGAAATTTTCAGGACGAGGATATGAATTATACGTATTATTGGTAATAATCTTCCTCTTGCTCATCATATATCATTTCATTTTCTTCAATTTCCTGCATCTGCTCTGGGCTCAGCTGAATATAGTTTCCTTCCTCATCCACGAGGAAATTACCATACTCATCCACCAAGTACCCTTCCTCATTCACATGATACACGATTTCTTCAACATCCTCTCCTTCTTGCACCTCATCTATCTGAGGATCTACCATGTAAGGTCTATTAAACGGATCACCTCTGCCATAACCTCCAGGTCCTCTCTGTGGCTCTATTATTTATAAACATCATCTGAATTTGTTTGATAATAAAAATTACGATTTCGAGCAGGCCCTGCGTTTGACTGAGGATATTTATTTTGATTCAAGTTCTTTCCACCCTTCACATTTAGAGGGGGGAGCTAGGAAAAAAAAAAAGAGAGTCAGTTCTCAATTGAAAACTCGAATAAGCAATACTGGATTAGGATCTTCTTGCTGGAGCGGAAGAGGTCTCTTGTTTGCTCCAAGTCCTCCTTTTTGAGGAAAACCTTGGTTGTATCCTGCTGGCTGTCTTGGATCATAAATGGGTTCCGAGGCTAACGACCGAGGCCCAAGCGATTTTCCGCCTTGAGGCTGATTTTGTCTAGGATCTTCTTTCGTAGTTGCCGCATTTTCTCGTTGTTGACGAGACCTTTTCAGGAGCCCCTTTATGTTCCCTTGGAAATTATCCTCTTGTTCTTCTTCATCCTGAGGCTCTTTGCCCCTTTTACTCGCGGACTCAGAGAGATCGCCTTTTTGCTCGAGCACATGGCTTTGCTGAGTGGAAGTTGGTTTTTTCAGTTTTCCTGAGCTCAACGATACATCATTTTCGTTAGTCAAAAGGCCGCTCAGCCCTTCAATTGTATTCGATTCTTCAGCTTGGAGGCGCTCGTGCCGGCTTTCAGGTTGACTTTCTTGTGGCTCATCGTAGCGAGAAAGTTGTGAGCGCGGTTTCTGTGTGTCCTTTGATGTTTTAATGGTTTTTTCTTGTGTTTGCTTTTTGTTGAGGTCATTGTACAACATTTTAAATGCGCTGTTGGACTTCGTCGCCACCGGTAGATCATGTAATAGAGGGAGTGGTGAGCTGTGAGATTCGACCGTTCGAATAGATCCGCTCAAAGAAGATGTTTTGGGGTTGAAGGAGTCTTGGTTCATATGCTAAAAGATTATTTATCATCAGTTGAAGTCTGAAAAATTTTCATTTACATTTGCTGTATTCGTTAACGGTTCATTCTTTTGAGTATTTCGGTACTGCTGAGGCTCTTCATCGTCAATGCGCACCGATTCATGGGTTTGGATGTTATGGATATTACTCGCTGCCACTCGTCCAAATGCAGACTCTCGAATTGTGTTTTCATGTGAATTTCCTCGCGTTCCCTGACCCCCTTCGCCACGCCTTCCGTCTAGCTGAGACTCAAGGAGGTTATCTCCAAAATTCAAAGAGTCTCGCACTCCTCCATACTTGCTGTGCTTATTCCGGGTTTGATCTCTATCATTCGGCAAGATAAATGACTCTCTTCGGATTTCTTTGGTAACCACGTCCTCCAGGTAGGCTATCCTCGACTCTACTCCCTGCAGGTAAGATTCCACATTCTTTTGGAGAGGCACGATGTTCTGCTTGAGTGTCATCGTTAGGTCCAACTCCATGTGTCTCTTTATGCTGCTCAGGTTCAGATCATACAGCTCATACTTTCCTCTGAAATCCTTCTCGATCAGCGCCACATTCGTGAGAATATTTTCGATTTCCTTAATTTTAGCGTCGAGATTTTGCTCCACATTCGCTGTGACTCTGCTTTGGCTGGCATTGAAATCGCCTTTGCTTGCGCTTGCGAGATGTGGCTCAATTATCTTCGAAAGCTGCCCTTCATCGACTTTTGTCTGCAGCATTCGCTCCAGTTTGGTTATATGATCAGATAGAATTCCTACAGTCGTCTTCAATGACGTTGTTTCGTTTGCTAGCCGCTTAATCGCCTCTTCTTTGTCTCGCAGCATTTCCACCAAATTCACATCCATTATCTTCAAATTTACCCTCACGCTCTCATTAACCTCATTTATTCTCCTGTCCAACTCATTCAACACACTCTCATTTGTCCCAATCCTCGAACTCTCAGGCGACGATCTGCCTCGTTTCTTTATTTGATCTTCCAACGAAGCAACCATATTCTCAAGGTCGCCGAGTCTTTTTTCATATCTGGCACTATTGTTGAATTGATTACGATCTTTCTCCGCTTGCGCTTGGATAGCATCTCTGACATTGAGTATCTCAGTCTGCGTAGTGTTTTTAAGTAGAAGGAACTTGCTTGTCATTTCTTCCATCTAATTGTTTAGCAAAAGAATAGAATTGTTAGATGAGGTGCTGTGTTTTCCATTTTACATCTCGTTTGAATTGATTAATCTTTGCGTCTTGGTCAGCGACGATTCTTCTCACGTATTCCACCTCACTTCCTTAGATGACAGCCCCCTTATTAGAGAAATTACCTAAAGTTTTCACGGTGATCGCTGGATATTTTCAGCCCTTCGTCATAGGGTCGAAATTCTGCCATTCTTGACACTGAATCGTTGAAGCCAGAAGTTTTACTGAAATATTTGTTTTGAATATTCGCAAGTTCTATTCAACCGTGAAATGCAATGAAAATTCATGACAATACCTTGTGGGTAGCTAGGTTGAGGTCCTTCAAAGCCAGATAATAAATTATTGACTTTAGGATTGAGCTGAGATTGAGTCAGCTTTGTGTTTTTGCTCATGTCTGTTATTCTTAAATAAACTCAAAGAAATAACTTATCTGTTTATGAACTATGATGTATTTTAATGCAATTGTTATATTTTGAAAGAGATATGCCATTCGATATTATAGGGAATAAATCAGCCTGAATCATCACGCACTTGAGTTCTTCAAAATCTTTGAACAGGAAATGCGGTGCATCGGTATGCTTAAATCATCAAATGCAGAATTTTAGGATATAAAAGCAAAATGTTATGCATTTCTTTATAAAAGGTACCTTATATACTTTTTTTCTCTCCGATATGATACAGATTTTATGAGAGAAGTAAAAATTCTCATGTTATCTAACAGAATATACATATACTCTACCAGTCAAAGCCCCCTTTTGACAGGTAATTCCACTCTTTGTAATTAACACGTTATGTTTCGTCAATTTGAAGGGGAAAAAAATTTACCAAGTCGGTTTATTTAATATTCAAATGCCCATTGATCATTCTAATGGCAACGTCTTTATTTCTTTTAGGTCTGAGATTTTCTAAGTTCACAAACTCCTTGGTGAATACGTTCTTGCTGTTGGGAGAATCAAAGTGTAAGTGTTCTGCTACCAAAAGTATGAGATTACAAAACGTCTTTTTTCGAGTTATCGAACGGAGCGAGCTTAAAGTCTACGATTGATTCACAATTCAAGGCTTTCTGTGCGTCTTCGGCCGAATCAAAAACGATCTTGTTTAATACGTTTTCAGAAGACGCTTCACAAATTGTCTTACGATTCCTTTCTCTTGTGAATACATCCTCGGTGATGGCTCAACACCTGCTTCTTTTTTAATTATCTCTATAATCTCCTCTACGCACTTGCCAGATTCAACTCCCTAAAGCCAAATAAGCCTCTTCAATTCATCGATAAGGTTATTTACATAAATCAGCAGCATGTGATTCCACGAAGGAAGAAAAGTCTTCCCTTGAGGCTCAGTCGCTCTCTGCGGCTCGTTTCTTTGTGGCACTGTGATAGGAATATAATTAAATACTAAATTTCATTATAACAATTTACTCTTTTGCGGTTGCTGCTGTCGTCGTTGCTCTGACAAGCTCTTTGAAGGAATCTCTTCAGGACTGCTATTTTTATTAGTAGTTTCCACTTGCTCTCCACTCTTTGCTCTTTCTGTTTCTTTTTCCTGTTGCTGTTGTTGTTGCTGCGTCTCCTGACCCTCAGCTGTCGGAGCATTAGTTTTCGAACTTTGAAGAATGTTATTAATTCGACTCAGCACGCCTGTCCTCGTGTTCTTCGAGCGAGTTATCTCCTCGCTCTTGGAACTCTTTTCAACATATTTCACTGTAAATTTATCTGATGTGATTGAATATTTCACGCACTATCGCACTTAATTACCTTTCTTGTTTGCCCCGTTGTTATTCTGCATATTACTATTAGTAAAGCCATGGATAGGACGCTCATATTCATATTTATCGATGTCATCAGGATTCCAGCGCGTTTTTCCTCTTCCTTTAAATATCACTTTCTGCACAGAATAAAACAATTCTCATTCTCGTTGCCGCTAAATATTATAATATCACCTGGTCTTCAGGGATATCCTTCGGCTCGGTATCAACAACATTTCGTTTTGGTCCTTGTTTCTTTAATCTTTGCATAATAATTTCATGTTTTTCTTTTTGACTACGCGTTAAGTAATCTGTTAAGCCTAATAACGGTGCTCTTGTGTCAGGCCCTTTAGTTATAACCACAGCTTTCAAATTTTCAGATTGTTTGCTTTCTTCCGGACCGTCAGATTCACTATTTTTCGTTCCGCCCACTGTTTTGTTAGTATTTCGAGTGATAGGCTGCTTATCCTTCGAACCTTTGGGTTCCTCATGGCTTTTTGAAGGCATTCCATAATGGTCGGCTATCATATGAATCAGCATTCGTTGATACGGATTGAGATTTTCAAATGTCAATTTTTCTTCTGAAGGAATTTTTAGTACAAAATTGGTGTTTGCAGGGTACCTTCCTTTTTCTGTGAGAAGCTTACGATCTTTTGCTCCGCGTCGAATATAAAATCTCTCGTGGTATCTTCACAAAAAGCTGTTTCAAGTGTATAGTCCATTTTCCGAGCTTCTTTTATTTGAGTTTGAGTTTATTTAATTCCTATTCAACATACACGGATTATTTTGAGAATATTTTGGGGTAAGCTTATAGAGAAATACTAGATCATTGTTTATCGATTGCCAGCACATTTCGCAGCAGAAACTATCTAACTTAAGTTTGATAGAAATGATAGTACTAAGTATTGTAGTGAAGCTAATTCTGTGAATTATCTTTTATAAATTGAATCGAGCAAAGGCTTCCTTTGCTGATTTCTATTATAATGTTTTCAAGTCAATGCTAATGTATATATGGGGAGACGAAGCATTTTTTGCTCCTTTCAAAACCGCTTGATAAGAAAAATTCGTTGAGGTATCACCTTTCTCAGAGGTTCTGCGATGATGTTAGCCGTTGAAATAAAATTTACTGTTAGATCCAAGAGAAGTTCCAGCTTGTATGATCGATTGAAGGTTGTATTCAATGTTCTTCTGGAATTGAAGAATACCAAATTTGAGTGAGTCATGTCCTTGAATTTTTTGCCGAGTAAGAAAGATAATTCTCTATATTATTGAAAAACCTGCACATTTTTAACTATTTTAGCAATTATACACTTATACAAGTTCTGGCGATTTATTATATCCCGGCTAACCACGAATCAAGAGTAGGTTTCAACTGAATTTTTTAGAAGTCTTGCCTTGAGCATACTCTCTACGGTTTTCCCGAAGCATGATGCAATAAAAAAAAGAAATTTTGTTTTATTCTTCAAGATAAACAAAAGAAAGAAAATCTTTTTGAGAAATATTCACAAAATATATTTCACTGTATAAATGCTCCCCCATCTCAGAGGAAATCGTTTTGCTCACCAGGTCGCTGACCCAAGTACCCAAAACCCATTCGCAAAACCAGTCTCTCAGCCGACCAATGGTTATGATAATATGAGTCCATACAATACTGGGACTCAACCAGGCTACTCACAACAGCAGGAATACAACGCAAACACGCAGCCTCAGTTCAGTCAACCAACCAAGACTTTCGCAAAAGAAGCCAGCAACCCATTCGCTGAACAATCAAAACCTAACATGTATCCCACTCAGACCACCAACCCCAACGCTGGTTACACTGGCGGCTATCAACAGACCCCACAGCAGCAATATCCTACACCTACACCTCAGCAAACAACACAGCAAACATCTAAAAAAGGCAAAAATAACAAGGTTGATCCTGATAAAATCCCAAGACCCGAGATCGATATGCAGTCTTCCTATGCTCCAAAGAGATTTGTCACTGCAGAAGGACTAGCGCCTCCTGCATCAAACCTAAACTTCATTACCATCGATAACGGCGTCGCAGGACCACGCTTTGTCCGTGCATCACACTATTCGTTGCCTCCAGAATCTTCGATTTTGAATACCATGGGCGCTCCGTTTGGAATCATCCTCCAGCCTCTTGCCGAGCCAACTCAGGATGAGGAACAGGTCGCAATTATCGATTACAGTGCACAAGGGCCTTTCCGTTGCTCCCGCTGCAAAGCCTATATCAATCCGCATTTCCAATGGTCGGATGGAGGTCGAATCGCTATTTGCAATATCTGTAAAATGCAAAATAAGGTCCCCTCGGACTATTACACCGGAATTGATGAATTCGGAGTGCGAAGAGATAAGTTAGAAAGGCACGAGCTTTGCAAGGGCGTTTATGAGTTCCTTGCGCCAGCAGACTACCATAACAGGAAGCCTGTATACCCTTCGATAGTTATTTGCATTGACGTCAGCGTTGCTTCAGTAACTCACGGGATTTTCAACCAAGTACTATCTTCGCTGGAAAGTTTATTGGACTACATTCCTTCCCCTGAACTTACAAGCATCGCGATTTTCACCTTCGATCAGACGATCACCTACTTCCAGATCCCGGAGGACCTTACGAAGGAGTTGAAAGTCGTAGCAGTCAGCGATATTGACGACTACTGCGTTCCGTTCCCACCACAAACGCTTTTTAGCAACTTAGCAGAGCAAAAAGACCGCCTCATTTACCTTATTCAAAAGCTTCAGAAGTACTATGAATCAATCTTCCAATCCCAACAACCAAAGACTTTCTCAACCGGTACCTGCTTCGGTGCGGCAGTGAGTAACTGCGGACAAATGCTCAAAACTCAAGGTGGTCGCGCATTGATTTTCACGACCAGCGGACCGACAATTGGCATGGGAAAGCTGAAACGCCGAGATGATTATAAGCTTTATGGAACAGATAAAGAAAAGACGCTGTATGTGCCGCAGGTCGATGAATACGAGCAGTATGCAAAAACTTTCTTGGACACTCGAGTTGCGATTGATTTATTCGTTTTCTCACCGGAGTACTTTGACTTCGCGACAATAGGCGTCGTTTCGAATCTCACCGGCGGTAACATTTACTACTATCCTCATTACAACGCAAACTTTGATGGAGAAAAATTACATTATGATATCGCAAGGAACCTGACGCGTTTCTGTGGATACGACGCCGTGATGAACGTCAGAGCCAGCACTGGAATCTCATTCGCTGAATATATTACACCAATTGGGCGCCGACCGCAGCCCATCCTCGAACTGTCAGCTTTGGACTCTGATTACAGCATTAATGTTCTTCTGAAGATCGACGAGAAGCTTACAGATGAAACCGTGCATATACAAACAGCTATCCTGTACACAAACCCTTATGGGCAGAGAGTTATCCGTGTGATCAATCTCGCTTTAAAGGTTTCAACCGATCTCATGACTAACTTTAAAGGATTGGACGTGGAAGCTGTTGGTCTGCTCTTACTCCGCAAGAACCTATTCACGATTAGCAACCAGATGATCAAGCAGGTCCGAGAGAGTTTGATCAATCAATTGGTCAATATACTCTACTCTTACCGCTTCAACTGCGCCAATCAGAGCTCAGCTGCTCAACTCATATTGCCAGAGGCCTTGAAAGTCATACCTTGCTACTACCTCGCGGCCTTAAAGGCACACATCTTCAGAACAACAAGTGATGTTAAACCTGATGAGAGGTCCTACGACTTGCATCGGTTCACTAGACTACCAGTTAACGTTATGTCGACCGTCCTCTATCCAAAGCTCTATGCAATTCATCCTATCTATCAGGTTGATGAGCTTGGTCCAGGCAAAACGACAGAAGAAGGCCGTGTTGTCTTGATGAACAACCTGGCAACCACACAAGACAAAATTGATGATGACGGCATTTATTTGATTGATACAGCAGAAACGATCTATGTGTATGTAAAGAAGGACGCGAACCCGACGTTACTTGAGAATCTCTTCGGGTATGATAACATCGAGAACATCGCGGCTGAGATCATTGGATTGCCTATGCTCGAGACCGATTATAATGTGCGGGTGAATAATATAATCGAGCAGTTGAGAAGGAATAAAAACTCGTCGTATCAGAACGTGAGAGTCGTAGTAGAAGGAGATCCATTCGAGCCATACCTCTTGCATAATTACTTAGTTGAAGATGATAGTAAGTACGGGGAGTCCCTTCCCGACTTTCTTATCAATATTCACAAGTTGATTCAACAAAAATATAACTGAGAGTTTGAATTCTGAATTTGTTTGTAAAAGGAAGGACTAAAAAAATTTGAAAAAGCCTTAATCGTAAACATTGATTTGAAGAAATTCGTTAATTTTAAAATAGCAATCAATGAATCTACTGCTTGTCTCCTTACTAGAGTGTGTCTATGATCAATTTGTTTTGATAAAAAATGACAAGAAGAACTCTCATTGGTGCGTCTTAACTACTTGTAAAAAAATTGAGAGCACCTAAGAGAGACAGTCGATTAGCTGTTCTTTCTTTCATTCATTGAATTGTAAGAGAGGGATTAGATTTCTGACCAAATTTGTGGTTTAAATCTTATTTATGAACGCTACATACAATGGAGAGGCTAAGCTATATAATAGTAGTGTTTGCACTTAGTTAGAAAATATCAGCTCCAACGTCTTCATAAGCAGATACAAACTTTGTGAAATTGATTTCGGACTCTCCAGTCAGCGCCATATCGATAAGCAGCAAAAGCTTCTTAATAGAGATGCTTGGGATCAATTTCGCGATCTTTTCCTTATCGCCTTGCTGTCCTGGGAACTGCGAGAGGACCTTATGCACTTCTTCAGGTTTGTCAAGCATAGGAAGGTCCACAACAACATTGAATGCTTGAACTACTTCCAAATCTCTCAAAACGCTGGCCTGGCTGGTAGTTCCAATAACGAGGAGTCTGTGGTCAGGTTTCTTTGGAATTTTCTTAATCAGCACCAACAATGCTTGGAGGATATGGTTCGAAAATCTTGGACCAATGTTGACGAACTCAATGAGTCTTTCAATATCATCCAACACAACCATCGAGAGCGGTGACCTGTAGGCATCCTCAAATATCTTCACGATTGCGTTAGCTTTACCGATTTCTGAAAATCCGACGAAATTTTCCGCGCTAACGAGCTTCACAAAAGGAAAATCGGACTGAAGCGCCGCCCATGCAGCCAAGGCTGATTTTCCTGTTCCGTTTTGTCCGCTGAGCAAGCAAGAGATGAGTTGGGTGTTTTTACTTTTCTTGATCTGATCCACGAGATTCATAATCAGCGCTTGGTTCTTTTCAAATCTTGGTCCATAGTCAATCAGATTCGATCTTGCCAATGCTTCGAATTTGTCAGTATCTGCACCAAACATTGGCTTTACTTCTTCAAAAGCGCCCAAAAAGTCCTGGAACTCGACCTTTGACTCCTCATTGATAGTGACTTCCTTGCTGAAATCAAACAAATTGTTTGTACGCGTGATAGCTCGGGAAGTTGCGCTCTTTACGAGCGCTTCTAACTCAGCTCCTGTGAAATTTTTCGCTATTTTAGCAATTTTTGCGAGGTCAACGTCGTCAGCAAGGAGTTTATTTTCCTTCATCTTCTTTGTGTGGATATTAAGGATCTGAAGACGACCTTTCTCGTCAGGAAGGTTAACCTCAATATGGACTTCGAAACGACCAGGACGCAGAATAGCCTCGTCGATCATGTCCTTTCTGTTGGTCATACCGATAACCAGGATGTTATTTAGCGAGTTAACACCATCAATCATACTCAGCAACATGTTGACCGCTGTGTCATTGACTCCGGCTCCACTGTTAACGCTGCCTCTCTGTTTGCAAATCGCATCGAACTCATCAAAGATAATAATGTGTAAAGGACTCTCTGGCCCGTATTTCTTCTCATCTTGAATAGCCTCAGCGAATAACTCTCTGATCTTACGCTCGGTTTCTCCGACGTATTTATCATACAGCTCTGGGCCGTTTACGATCTTGGGCTCCTTTGAGCGAAGGACTTTTGCGAGCTGTCGAGCAATAAGGGTTTTACCAGTACCAGGTGGACCGTACAAAAGTAGACCTCTGACATGTGTACGACCATACTTTGCCAGGAGAGACGGCGATAGTCTTCTTGAAGCGAAAGCGCTTCGGAAAATATCATAGATCTCCTTATCGAGACCTCCGACGCCCATGTCCTCGAATTTGAAATCGCTTTTGAAAATACTCTGCGCTTTCATGGACGATTGTCCTCTGATCGTGAAAGTCGCGGAAGGACTGCATTTAAATTCTAAGATGCTCTCATCAACGAGTTGTCCCATCACGTCTTGGGTTGGGTAGTTCGTTTTCACGCCGATATCTAACAGCTGTGTTTTTCTTATCGTCAATAGGAGAATGCAAGATTTCAGCTCCATGAGAACAACTTGTCCTGGAGTGAAGTACTGCACTTCAAACATGCGACGGAAATGTACTTCGAGGTCTTTATCGTCCACTTCGATGCGAGTGTCTTTAGGACCCATTCCAAGTTCAACATCGATCGTGATCGAAGCCAGCGATTGGATCATGTCCTGAGGTGGCTTGTAGAGAGCCACATCGACAGAATCTGTGTATGCGAGCTTCATGTAGGTTCTGGGGTATTTTCCTAATCCGACCTGCCTGTCGTCAAGGCCTCGATGTTCTCCAGCAATGAACACGTAGCTTTTGAGGGTAACATAGATGGGTGTTGTTTTTTGCTGAGCTTTGAGAGCTTGGAAGTTTCTTGGAGAGAGGTAGAGGCAGTTAGTGTAGGCAAGCTCAGGTGCCGGAAGGTTGGCTGGGTTGAGCCCACGTAAGACTGTAGTTGTTCTTTCCATATTAAATAATTATACGCGTTTAATTTAGAATGCTTTTATAATGAGGAAAGGCTGAGCAGAATCTCTCGGGTTTTTTTTGTTGAATAGATGAGGCGTTGAAAATCACGAGAAATTTTAGAACCGAGTCACAATTTCGGGGAGTTAACTCTTCTTCGAAAAATATCTGTTTTACAGGTTAGTATTTGCAATGCTCAAGTAAATCAGTTTATCAGTTAAATACCTAAGAAATATGAAAATACGAAATCAATTTTAATAATTTTTGAAATCGTTCAAATTTAAATAAGGAGTTAAGAATTCTTAAAGCAAAGGAGAAGAGAGATCTGCGATTAACGATTGAAAGCTTCATCCTGTAGGTTTTCAAAGCAATTCTCTCGTCGTTGCTAAATCGAGTTCTTTCAGTGTTATTTTAAGTAAGGGTATATGCGATAGAATCTTTTGAAAGGTAGTAAAATGACAGCCAGATTAATATTATTGGTGTATTGGTTAAACAATCAACAATTATTTCAATTTTTCTGATTACCGCGAAGGGATTAAGAAAAAAGGAAAAACTCAGCAAGCAGCTTTAAAATAATTTTAAGTCCGAAATACTTTGTTGAATTACGAGAGACTTTATCCAATGAAAGAGAAAACGAAGATTTTAGTGCTTGGATATGAAACATAAATCACAATAATTTACTAACGTTCTGTAAATTAAAGCCTATTCTCACGAATATCATCTTTTCCTTAAAAACTAGTTATAAGAGAAAAACAGAAAAATACAAAAGCAACAAACTAGTAGGGTTAAGTAGAAGCAGATAAAGTCTTCATTGAGATCAAAATATTTCTCAATCCCTCTCGAGAAGACAAGAAAGACAACTCTCATAAGATTGCTGCGCTAGATAGTATATAGATGATGCTACCTACACTGGAAGTGTGGAAATTTTTTTCCAGCGTTCGATTCGACTAAATCCATCATTTACATATCGAAAACTTCCGACCATAAAACCAATTTGATGATATGAAATAGAGGCAAATGCTACAAGCAGTCATTGGATTGTCTTCGAGATATAATAAATTACTCGAACTTCCAAACATCCTACTGGAAAAAAACAAAAAAGAATTATAATTAGTTCCAAAAGATTTATCGTTCTGTAAGCTAAGTCAGGATTTCTGATCTAACGTAACTGTTCTGGGTCGACAATCAACATCCTAAGGCTGAGGGCACAGAGTTATGAATCATATTATGTATGCATAAGTATAAATTCATTACAAAATGAAAAAGTTTTCAATGTTCACATAATTCCAGCCTTAGTTGTTCTTAACGATTAAAGATACGACAAAAGTAATTTCGATTCAGTAGTCGGAGGAAAAAGTTGAAAGACTAACTAGGAGAAGAAAACACCGGATGAAACAAGCATCAGCGGAACTAAGACATTTCAACCATATAGTGCATAAAGACCCACGCATTGCTTCTAAATTGCTGGCATTCTTCTGGGCCAGTAGTCGGATGCAAATCTTTCTAAATAGAACCAGAGAAAAATTTCTAATTTCAAAAATAAAAATCCGACACAAAAAATGTTAGCCTTAGCGCAAGAGATCGAAGCGGCCGTTGTATTGAAAGGCCATACTAACTCAATCGAATGCTGCGCATTCAACCCAATAAAAGACGAAAACTTGATCACTGGCTCCCATGATCACACTCTCAAAACCTGGGATGTGAGCAAAGGAACATGTATAAGCACAGTCGAAGCTCACAAGTAACTAAATCAGCCGGATACACTTGTTTAAGTTCTAAATAGGGCCGGAGTTTGGACCTGCCAATTTGCTAATGATTGTAAACGAGTGCTCACTGCCAGTCCTGACAGGACCGTGAGGATTTGGGATATCTCAGGAAAAGACGCCAAGAACGTCGTTACTCTTGAAGGACACACCAACAACGTCTACTGGGCCAAGTTTAATGAGGCAAACACACTCATTGCGTCTGGTGGAGCAGGTTCTGAGTTGATCATCTGGGACGTCAGAAAAGGGACCCAACTGACCAAGATGAAGAGTATATAACACAGCTTTCATTAGTACCAACTCATGTGCTTTACGTATACAGGTACGGCTGATATTGTCTATTCGGTTGATTGGAGCAAAGATGGCAAACTTATCTTCACCACAGATTCTGACGGGTATCTCAATGTCTATGAAACCGTTGATTTCGACCGTATTCAGTCAGTACAGCAACCATGCAGAGTAAAATTAGGCAATATTATATCAGTATAATAACTCTTTTCCAAGGCGTATGCATTAAGTGCAGACTGGAGCAAAGAGTCGAAAATAAATGACGGAATATTTGTTGCCTACGAAGACAAATATTCAAGGCTCTATAAATATGACGGTGTGCGCAATTCTCTCGATCTGGCGAAGGAATACGGCCCTCACTCGGATGCAGTGAAAAATAATGTGTACCACGGCAAATCCAATACCTTCGTCACTTGTTGTCGAGTAACTATTTGAAATGTCACTGAATTAGCTAATTTCGACTACCATTAGGATGGCTCTGCAAAAATCTGGAATACTGGCACAGCCGAACTCGTCTACAATCTGGTTGGCCATACGGATAATGTGGTATCTATCTGAAATGCTTTCCCCTGTATGTTTAATAATTTTTTTCCCGCATAGTCTTGTGCTGCGTTTAATTTCTCTGAGCCTCAAATTGTTGCAACTGGCTCTTGGGATCAAAAAGCCATGATATACAAAATTCCAGCCAAATAATCAAGACCTTAAAGTCAATGTAATCATCGAGTGAATTGAATATTTAATGCTTGTGCGAGTGAAAATAATTAAGTTTGTTGTAAAAAGGTAGACATAGACATCAATTCAGGCTTAGAAGGGTGCACATTTACCATTTTGATGTAGTAGCTGATGATTAGCATATTGATGCATTCTTCAAAGATCACAACACGAAAATTATGTTTTTAACTTTTCTCTTAAGATCAATATTGAGGTTTCGTTTCATTTCATCCTTTAAAACATTCGATATCGAAGCTCATCACAGCAATTAAACCTATTTCTTCACAAAAAGCTAATTTAGAATCTAAACTCTCTACTCACTAATGAGTAATGAGTGACTGCATAACACGCGATTAGGAGTTGAATTCATTGCTACTGTTTGCTTTTTTCACTTTACGAAAGCTCATGTAGTAATATATTGTGAAATCCTTGCTCTATATATAAATCTATCTACATATCTACCCTTTTGTCGATTTTGAAGCAACGAGCTTTGTTGGAGTACCCAGAACAGCTTCATCTCCGAATTCTTTGTTATAAAGTTCGATGCTATCCTTAATAACTTTCCAAGCTTCATCCTTGTTTTTGAACTCTTCTACCGTAACTTTCTTATTTTCAAGCTTTTTGTAGTCCTCGAAAAACCTTCTCACCTCCAACGTGTAATGTGGTGGCAAATCTTCGAGGTCCTTGATATAATTGACTGACATGTCATTCTTGGCAACGGCAATAATTTTATCATCTTTTTCATCACCATCGATCATAGCCATCATTCCAATTGGAATAGCTTCGACGATAGTCAAAGGCTCGATATCAATAGAGCACAATACGAGGATATCAAGTGGATCGTTATCCTCGCAGTAGGTTTGAGGGATGAAACCGTAGTTCGCTGGATAGTGTACAGCCGAAAATAAGATGCGATCGAGCTTGAGGAGTCCAGAATCTTTATCTAACTCGTATTTCGCTTTGGATCCCTTAGGAATTTCGATAACCGCTTGAACAACTTCAGGGGCTTTGTCTCCTACTGACACAGCGTGCCAGGGATTTCGCACCAGAATTCTTTTTGCTGAACTATCTTTGGGTTTGCTCTCCATGCTGTGTGTGTCGAAAATTTTTTCTGAATTAATTTTAAAGCCAGATAATTCGATTTAATAAATAGAATTATGGAGCTTCAAATGGATTTTTCATTCTTTTAATGGCAGCAATTGAATCCGTTTGTGAAATTTGTTAAGAGATACGCGGTGAGGTTACCCAAAGAGATGACTACTCTATACTTTTGTGTTTTATCACCCAACAAGTTTTTTGTTTTTAAGTCTTTAGTCAACAATACCTTACACCCATAGTATGGTTCTTGCAGTAACAAACTAAGGAAACAAAAAAAACGGACAATGATAGTTGGCTGAAGCCCTAACATTGTTGAGTTTTGAGTGACAAAAGCGTAATGAAAAAGAGATTTGGTAAGTGAATAAAGCTTTAACAATTCATGCCTCAAATAGGAATCTTATACATTATATTGTATTTAAAACTCTTTTATTATTCAAGGTTAAAAGCCCACTCCAATATGTATCCCTCCTACGCTCTTATCTAGAGCTAACCTAATGTCTTCGTCGAAGTTATCACCTTTCGCCTTCTCTTGCAGAAATTTGATTCGATTCTATATTCAGTTTAGTGACCACACATCCAAATAAATTAACCTCTTGATCTTCCAGCGTTTGGAAATCATCCTCCATGTCAATACATTCAAAAGATATTCTGTAACCAATCACATCTAGTTATCATTACGATAAGCTTAGTCCGAAACCCTAAATCAATGTTAAGATATACCTCCATCTTTCAGGAAATAAGGAGCACTCTTAAGGCTTGGCTTTTCCTGATTTTCTAGAAATTTTTCGTGAGATATTCAATCATGTGGCTTTGTACTTTTCTTTTTTCCTTTCTTCTTCTCAGCCTCGATGTATGAGTCTGAAATATACAGCCATTCAAACTCTTGAGGGAAGTATTTAACCAGCTCTATTTCATTGAGATCGATATCCAACCCTTCAAATTTGATTATCGCGTCTTTCAAGTCATTAATTTGAGGATGGGGTCCTGCAATGAAAAGCATCTCTCGAGGTTCGCTATAAGTTTTGAAGTCGACGAGTCTCTTTCGGATAAACAACACCATATCCTCATCTTCAAGGTTTTCTGGATGATCCAGAATCTATAATCAATGGATAAACAGAAAGCTTGTCAAATGAAGCTACCTGCACAACTAGGTTTGAATTGTGGTAAATATCGATTCTTTTTAGCTGCGTTTTCTCTCCTCTGAAAATTTTTCCAAAGAATAAATCTCTCTCAATCTCCCTCAACCGAACTTGCGAAGGAGGGAGGTTAGCATATTTTGCAAGTGCAGGCATTGTGAGGATCTTCATTTTCAATTCCTCGAGGGTTGCATATTCGCTTATCTAGAACCAGTCATGAGATCAGTTATAAGAGTCTTCAATGAATGATAACGCTACTTGCATGAAATCCAAGAACTCCGAGTCATTAGAGAAACCTGTCTTTGTAAGATAAATATAAAAATTCATCATATCTCGAGGGATGTCCTTCATGTTAAAGAGTTATTCATGTAATTTGAAAAGTAAAGTTACATAATGATTATCTTTAAGGATCAGAACGTCATTCATTTTTAGCTGAAACGATTGAATTGATCCTACGTCTTTAAGGGTGCTTGGCAACTCGGCAATAGGGTCTCCCAGCCAATCTGTCCGGTAAATAGAATGCTTTGCAGGATCAAGTTCAAAGGCATCGCAGACTTTCTTCTTCCTATCAGACAGAAATAGTTCAACCTTAGACAAAGATCGTAATAATTATTTTACAGTTCGGAAATAAGCTCATTAGGGGTACAGATAATGTTTTCTTCGGCTTTGCTTTCTTCCTTTTTGAATTTCGATTGGTTTTTCACTCTTAAAGTCATTTTCCCAAACTGAGGAAACTTCCCGTTTTCAAGTTTCAATCGCACCGACTTGTCTTGAAACGCCAGTTGCCTTAGCTTCAACACGAGCTCCTCTTCGAAGAAAACTGTGTTTTCTGGCATTCTCCGTAGTCGTTTTTCAGCGTTGAGATCAAGGTCAAGTTTCTTCTTAATATTCTGAACGAGATCTTCTAATGTCCAATCAAGCTCCACATAATAACGAACCGGTTCGGTTTTTCCATCGGTTTCTATCAGTACTGATGTTAGATTTTCAGTTTTGCTGCTTAATATTCTGTTTTCTTGATTTTTTTCTCGACGGGACTCAGCTCTCGTTTTTATTTTCATGAAATCGTGATCCTGCATTCTCGGCTCTTCGAGTTTGCTCAAAATAAAATCAGCGTTATCAGTCACACCAAGACTAGCAAGATCCTTCTCATCATTTTCTGGTTCTTTATTGATGTTCTGAGGACCACTGGGTTGCATTAAAACAATGTATTGGTATTCGACTGGAAGGTCAAACAGTTCACTAAATCTGAAGCGAAGACTCGCTAGAAGCTCATTTTGATAAGTCAGAAATCTGACATCTTTGCCGAGATATCTCGCGTTCACTCGTATGGGAACCGAATCTTCACTGATCTTGTTAGTTATCTGCTTGTATTTGCTCTAACATGTGAAAGATGAGAATTGTCTTCAACATCATGAATTATTAGTTTACATCTGATTTATTGGAGAAAACTAAGAAGGTTGAGAGATGTTCAATTTTTGCGTCGGTAACCGTCACATCCTAACCAGGTAAGAGTTATTTTCTCATTGCGTTTCAAAACGAATGTGTTACTTTGAAGGCTGCATGGAGCTCTCGTTTAAAATGCAGTAGTTTGTTTCCTAACTCATTAACTTCGGTGATTATAATCTCTTCAGGGTTAGTTTTCAGTTCAGGAAACAGCTTCGAAGCTTCCGTTAACAGCTGCTCAATCGGTGCATCAAGTCTGATCCTCAGCTTCTTGCTGTTAGATGATTCCTTGTACTCTGGTTTTAAAACTCTATTCTCGAACTGTTCAATTGAAAAATGTTACGCACTCAAGATTTGAAAAGCTTTACGTCTATATAGCTCGGGTCAATGAGCAAGCATTCAATATTGCTTAGAGCCTCATTGTAAAAATTCCTCTCATTTTCAAGCATTTGGTTTCGTTCATCAATATCCTTTTGCAGGTATTTGGGTACTTTTGTCTCCATTCCGTCAAGAGACTTACCCAAAGCTCTTTGACGATAGATTAAGATATAAGCGTTCTCCATGGTTCCTCCAAACTGGTATTGTATTCTGTTTAGTGGAATCGGTCTGACCGTCGAATCATCGAAATCAAACCAATGGAATTTGAGTTCTTCATTCTTAAATTTAAAGGGAAACTCCACCTTATCATATATAGTATCATCTAATTTGTCGTCGCTCTCCTTTCTTTGAGTTTTATCTTTCTTCTCTTGATGATGCTGCTGATTGCTGTTCGGATTTTTATTTCGATTTTTCTTCTTTTTGTTTTTCTTATTCTTCTTGCCAGGTTTATTCGCATTTTTCTTGGGAGACTCATCGTCAGTTGTGTCCTTGTTCGCGATGTCTTCTAGCATTTTCTGCTCTTCCGGTGAGAGCTGCTGGCTTCCGTCTACCATCTCCCCATTCTTTTTCTCCTCCTCCTCACCATGTTCTCTGTTCACAGCAACTCCATTTACCTGATTGTTCTTCTTCTCTCCCCAATCTCCTTCGTTTAATACGTCGCGAATATACGCCTTATAATGCCCACCAAAAGCGTCTCCTCTATGAATAATAACCGCACATAACTCATATATTCTTTCGTCCTCTGTAGAGTAATTCTCAGGTTTTTCCGCAAACATAGACACATCGAGCTCGACTCCAAACGCGAATTTGCTGTTGATTTTAACTCTCTGCAATTTTTCAAGGTCAAAGTCAAAGCGACTCAGCGAAAGCGTTAATATGGGCGGGTATTTTCTGATCATGATGCCCTTTAAAGCGTCTGCTTTCTTACCACAGCTATCGCAAGCATATTGGTTCGGGCCGTCCAATTTTTCCATGGTTAGCATGTTCAATAAACTTTCTTCGAGAGATTCTAGCCCTTTAACCTTGATTAGTTAGTTAAAATGCTTTAAAGCGGTGAGTTGTAGCGCATACTGGAAGGATCAAGTCATAAAAATCGGACTCCTTTTGCTTTACATTTCCACAACCGAGACATTGAATATGATTAACTTGTACTCCTCTTTCGAAAGAAAATGCGAGAATGTTAGAAATTGAATTGCTGGCAATAAGAAGTACCTGAAATACTTCGTCAGCCAATTGCCATACTCAGTTCCTTCAAGAGCTCTTTCCAAAATATCGAAAATAATTCTACAAAAATTCAAAAAATTGCTCAAAAACCATGGGGTATTACCTATATGCCTCTTGAATATCATGCTGCTGTAATTGCTGATTATTATGCCAACCAAATGCAGTTGTCACTTCTTCTGTTCTGTGAAAACATCAGAAATGAATGTGATGAGATTGATTTACATGGTTGCTTTGATATCAAGCGCTTTTAGCTCTGCGAAGAGTTTTTGCAAAGGGAAAAGAAAGTTAAATTTGCTCTGAGAAAAAACGTTTGAAGGCTGTGTGATGTCATCGTCGATCTATTGCAAGTTAATTTTTTGATATACGCAAAGAGGAATACGCAGAGAGGAAAGCTTAAGATTGCGTGGCGGAACTCAGGGATCATGTAGAATGATTGCAGAAGTGAATTCAGGTAGCAAGTGGCTCCTTGGTTTTTCAATCCTACAAACTTAGTTGCATCTCGTTTTGAAGGCGGTTCATCGAAATCCCCTGCACAGTTTTTCGGTTTCTTCTGGTATGCTTTTAGCAATACTTTCTGTTCTTCATTAAATTGAGCATCAGTTGCTCCCAGCATTCAGAGTCAAGGGGTATTTTATTTGAGTTTCTGCTTACTAGCGAATCGAATCAATTAAGATTTATAGCTTCTATTCTGATCTGATGTATATAGCTGTGTATATATAAAAGCTATTATACTTTCTCTTGGTTTTTTTTAAAATTTGATATTTTTTGATTGAATTTACAAACTACCAAAGAGCACTCTTTACATCTTGAAAGTCTTCAGATAGATCCCCAATCCAGCTAATTGTCTTTGTTTTTTGACTGTAATAGCCATTCAAAACCTTAAATATTAGCTGGAATTACTTTGATTTGCAATTTGTAGCTCCAAATATCTAGGATTTATGAAAGAAAATAATTGAGGATAGTTAGGTACCAAAATATATGTCTCATTTTCCAACCATTAATCGGCAGCTGTTCAGCTTGTCAAATAATGATCTTGTTACGAGAGATTCTTTGTTATAATCATTTAATTTATCCATATTTTGTATCAAAAAACGCAATATACATGTCTTTTGATAGACGAGTTCATTGCACTGCCAGTCATGCCCTGGAACTAACAAGAATCAAATATACTGTGTCTCTATCATTCTGGATATTTAAGCAAATCTGAATGAAACCGAATAAATTCACAAAATCAAACAAAAATTTATCAATCAAATGGAATCCAAATCAAAAACAGTTGTTGTCCAAGACGGAAATCCTCGTGGTGGTAACCATTACTTTTAACGCGCCTCCTTCATCCTCATCCATTCTATTCTATGATTATCTGCAGACAAGATCACCCTTGATGAAGTGAAGCAATCAATCACGGATATTGAAAACTGGCTTTCGCAAAACGTGCCTTCCGTTGCTGAAACTCTGAAGAAATCCAAACCAGCGACTCAAGATGATATCAACCGTCTTGAAACACTTTTGAAAAATAAATTCCCAGAGAGCTTGCAAGCTTTATACTTGAAATACAACGGCAAATTCCCTCTCAAGGATAATTACAGGTCACTTTCAACAAAGGAAATTGAAGAGAATCTTGAAGTCAATCAAGTAAATGGATATTGGAACAAGAGCTACATCCCGTTCGCTATTAACGATGATAACGAATTCCTTTGTTTGCAAGCTGATCAAGGTATGAATTGCTTCTGGCATGTGTAATAAACTTTTCGTATTGAATAATAGGCGAAGAAAAGAAAGTTGTTGCTTGGAATACAGATGAAGGTGTTATTGAGGAAATCTCTGATAATCTTGGCTTGATGCTTGAAAAAATAAGAAATGGTCTTCTCAAGAAAAAAGTGCAATATATCGAAGGCGCTGGATTTGTCGAAGAATCTGATGTTAACTAATCTCTCTTTATTACCAGCATTTTCTTGACGCTAAAATCTGATCCCTGCACAACAATTGATGTGTTATTCTCAGATAAGCTATGTTTCGTGACATTCCATGTGATGTGACTTAAGCACTCTTTTCATCGATTATGCAAAT
>ENA-UOTX01001180-UOTX01001180.1-compost-metagenome-genome-assembly--contig:-NODE-1180-length-21424-cov-11.671318_pt1 | contig 21424 bp, 14 predicted proteins | sample MGYA00238143_ERZ746982 | MGnify/ENA primary metagenome ERZ746982 (study PRJEB28758, sample SAMN06268862) | compost metagenome | isolation source: single cell | place: USA: California, Emeryville, Joint... | reverse complement strand
CAAGGAAGAACTCAACGCCCTGGAGGCTAGGTCAATATTGTATTCAAGTGCAGTAAAACTGCGAGACAGATACTATGATCCGTGAGTGAGCTATGTCGGAATATTGTAGCATAGCACTTTAATGTTTGAAATTTTATGGTCAGTTTTCTAAGGAAATCCTAGCCGAGAATGGAAAATTTTATATTAGAATTGATGAAAAGGATGATATTTTGAGTATGATAACAGAATAGTGCTTGAAAAGAACCGAGAAAACAAATACTTCTTCAATTTTTCTTTATAAATACAAAATGACTAAATCATGGTGTAATTATCTAAATCAACTTTGAAAAAGTTTCCTACGAACTTACTGTTTTAACTTATTTCTAGAATTCAGCTTCTATACATTCCTTTGACTCTTCAATAGATCATGCGATTTATTGAGAATGATGAAAATCATGGTCCGTAATTCCTACCTTCAAAATTATTTCTATCAGAATTTTAATAAAATTATGAAGAGAAAAAAAGCGGGATCCATAATTCGATTAATGGCGAGAGATATCTTTGGTCATTATTATTAGTATATGATTTTTTTCCTTAAATCATCACTTGAGAGATTGGGCTAGCAAATAGAACCTGTCAATCAGCATCATAATATGCACCTGACCTATTTGAATTGATACACTAAGTGAGTAAATTAAACTTCTAACCGATGATTTACTTACAAAATGCTAGCTCAAATACAGTGTGATGATATAAATTCAAATAAAGTATCCGAAATTAAAACACTCGCATAGCAAAATCTTGCTTGATAGGCCCATAAGAATAATGAAGAATCGACTATTGCTACTCACCATTCTATTTGGGATCATCGTCTTCTCAAATGCTGAAGGTGTGGAGGTTTTCTCTCGAAGCTTTGTGGTAGGAGACCAAAAACAGGAAGATATCATTACTTTTCCCCGTAATTGCGCGTTTAACATGGAACTTGAGGACCATGCTGATCCTCTGGTTCAGAATCTTTCTCTAGTGAAGAGTTTAGACTTTCAGGCCTTAAGTAATCATCGGGTTCTGAATTTTTCCAGTTTAAGGAAAGAAGAATTTGCCATGTTTGCGTTGACAAGTGACAATCTTGCAGTGTTTACTATCTTAATTATCACAGGCAGCTGGAAGGAAAGCCAACTCTCTATTTCAAAAGCAGTATTATTGAAGAATCAGAAGGAGAGCCTGCTACTTTTGTAAAAAATATCACTGGATTCTACGTAGAAAAGATATTCAATTCTAATGATATTCTCGTCTTCATGTTAAGGCCTCGAAAATCCACCGTAAAAAAAATTGGGTTTACAATAATGAAAAAATGCTCTCCTTCAAAGGTCACTACCATTTTCCTCCACGAGGCCATTGGTTCAATAACCCAAGTGGCAACGCTGGAGATAGGCAAAGCATTTGCTTTGGAGAGTAGTGGAAGATTGTACAGTTTTAAGTTTGATTTCAAGACAGATTATGTTGCTAAAGCAAACTTTGAAATCTTCAGCAGCAAAGACTTCCTATGGTACTTGCGGATTGACTCGATTCAGGCGATTGAAGTTGAAAGTCAAGAAAACGTTTTATTTGTATTGACATGGTCTTCACTTTTCATCTATAATGGAGTTCAACATGAAAAAACGGCTTGGAAACGACTAAATAGTTGGCAGAGGATCAAAAATCCCTGGAAAATGGCCACTATGAAGAAAATAGGAAGAAATACGCTCGTTGCTTATTCACTCGAAGACAAAGAATTGATTGCATTAAACATTTCTAACTACACTAACCCTTTTCTTTTCGGAACCTGGGTGCTTGATGAACCACCTCACACGAATGTTCACTTAGGCGATCAATCATTCATTTATTTCACATTTTCACTGAATAACTCTTCACTAAATGGTCCGCAATATGCTCTTAAAATATATGAAATATTACCCGCAAATAAAATACTCCTCAGATATTGGAGCGTTTTGCCACTAAGAGAATATCAATCCCTCTCTCCTGTACTCTCATCATTTTCTCCGGACGGTGAAAGCGAAATCTTCTTTGCTTATGGCAGTAAAACAGAAGTTTTCCAGATTCCGACAGGCCAGAAGATGATGAAAATTATGATTCCTGATGTGAAAAGTTTCGACCATGAAAAATATTCTGCTTACAACAGAGGGCTTCGACCTGGGAGCTACGAGTTTAACTTCTCTTTGAAGCTGGAGGAAGATTGCACAGAAGTTGGAGGGAGATATCGAACTTTGAATTCCACTTTGAACATTGCAGTTCTCTACCCGATGTCCCCAATAAAACTTTTGACTGCTGGAAGTGTCCAGCTCTCTCCTCAAGTGTACCTAACAGAACTATTTTCTGGTCCAATCACAAAGCTTACACTACTTGAGGGAAGTTCGGAGTCTCTGCTGAGCCTATCTTGCTTCACAAAATTATACCCGTCGATCAAATTTTGGCCTCCAGTGATATCAATTAATGCTTATGAAAATAAGCTCTATATTCTCCGTGCCTATGATAAGACGACTCTAGAATTTGATCTTATCAATGCGGATCCACTACTTCTCGCCAACAATAATCGTATTACTACTTTTCGCTTTGAAGATAGCCGTCTTTCCAATGCTGCTACTAAGTCTTGCAAAATCATACCCTTGAAAACATCGACTAAGAGTATAAGTTTTTTCCTTAGCTGTCTTTCACTAGAGGAAGATAAGCTCTGGGTCAATCATGCTTTTTCTTTCAATAATGCGACAAGAACGCTCGAAAAATTATCAGAGGCTCTCCAAATAAGAAACCCACATCAACATCTCAAAAATCGTCTCGGCGAAAACCTGCTTTTCCAGGTGTTTGACCCAATCGATCATTCAATATTTATCAAGGTTGTATTTTTCGATTTGGAAAAATCAGGTATTATTGTTGAAAACCCTAACATTGAAGCAACATATGCTTCAATCACATACTTTAATGAGTCAAAATTCCATGCAAGTAGCGGCATTCTCAGCTACGACATATGGCCTCATGAATACACCGAGAGTGAACTTTATTCCCATGCTGTGGTTGCGCTGACTAAGGATAGCCAACTAATCATATCCTTCCTGGGAAGACAAAATAGCCCTTTTAGTATAGCTTGGGATCTTACAGAAACCTCCATTTTCAAAGTTGATAAACTTCCTGGGACGAACCCTAAATTCACAAAGGTGAAATGGGTTGATACTCAATGTAATAAAACAGGAAAAAATCTCCAAATGACTTTTCTGTTAATGTCATCTGACTTCTACACATATCACATCAAAGTAATCGGCTTAAAGTTGAAAGGGTTCACTATCAAGATAGTCAGAGCATATGCGTTTTATCCAATGTATCAGCAATTTGATGCTGTATACGACAGTTGCTCGAATGTATTCGTTTCATACACCACCACTAGATCAGACATGTGCGCAGTTTTGATTTATCCAGGAAATAGTACAAACGCTTCGACATTCAGAATTGGTTCAAATTCCTATGATATGATTGAGGTTATATCTGCAGAAGAGGTTGAATGTCCTCCTTCATCGATTACTGATGATTATCTTTACCTAACTGGACATGTGGAAGATGGTGTCTCACTCGCATTTTTGTCTGGAAGAAATCTTTTGACGAAAGTGGTAAGGAGTTATTACATTCTTAACGCAACGAAAAACGGAGGAGCTTTGCCTTCTCATTTGCATCTAGAAGGATCTAATGGTTTCTTTTCATCCATAGCAAATGTGACTCTTCCTACGAACACTGAGAAGAACTGGACTTTCTTATTTGGAGCCCTGGTTACTGTTGCTTCTGTTGCTGTAAGTCTCTTGGGAACATGGTTTGTTCACCAGAAACGAAGAGCTAATAGACGAGAACGTTTAGGAGCTTAAGACATTACCTTGAAACATGGGGATTTCAAACTCTTGTTGTTTGCAGCTAAACAAGTCACAATGAATTCTTCAACGAGATAACATTGAAAAACCCACTATATTATGCATCTAAAAGCTAACAAACATTATACGAAAATACATATTTCATATCTTTCATATCATTCCGTATCTCACAAATCTGAGCGCTTTGAAAACAATCATTAAAACTATTATTCAGTCAATTCCAAATATCAAAATAAGATTCAGTAGCCTTGTTGATGAGTTATCGAATACCCATGCATGTGCTTGGGTTCAAATGTGTTTAAATGCAATATTCTACCAACTATTATACAATGCTATTACCAAAATCGAGTTTCCTTGAGCATGTTCAGTTGACTCAGACAAAATCTTGAACCCCAAAATTCTCAAATTGAAAGAAGAACTACAGTCTTGGTGATCTTGAATGATTGAGTATATATCTCAAATTGAATATTATATAGACTTTGAGAAGAATAGCGACGAAATATTCTGTAGATCGTAAAGCGACGAAATATTCTGTAGATTGTAAAGCTACGAATATTATCATAAAGAACCCCATGAGGGCATCATGCGTTCGTGCTTTACTTGAGAACAGCACTCTATTGTAGTATCGTATGAGGTTAAAGCTAGTAGAATTGTCAAGGAAATTCAATAAAGAAAGAATCGTTGATTATTTCTTGATTTAATCAACAACAAGCTAATTAATATAATATTATTGGCTTAATATTCTTAATGCATCTACTGAAAAAGCCTCTTTAAATTGACTCTGAAGCAAACAAAATTGTTTGATTTCTGTTGTTTAATTAAACCAGTTAGTTGAGACGTGGCTTTTTCCAGGTCTAAACAAGATTCCATATCATCTAGCTAACGATGCATATTGTGCTTGAATAATAATAATTTAACTAAACTCTTTCAGAATAAATTCGAGCTACAAGGATGAGAAAAAACCGCAACCAAAACAGCCGCACAGATTGCATACCTTGCTATAGATATGTCAGACATCAGCTTTTCTTCATCAACTTTGAAGACGCGAGATAATCACAGCAGTTATTGCCTTTGAGATTATAATCGTGTTAAATTAGTTTTTTACCTCGAAATTTTAAACGCAGTCAGCAGATATTCGAAAACTAATAAATTTAATCACTTTCATTGCACAAGAATTCGTATCTAAGCACTCATCAGCCTTTATCCTTTCCATGCTATTCAATCATCAAGCTAATACTCCACCTAATTCTTCATTGGATACAACTAATAACAGCAGTTAGCTAAAACTCATTACAAAAAAAAAATTAATAAAATTTTTCCATTACCAATATATTCTCAAGAGACTCCTAATGATGTCACTATGCAATCAATGAATGAAAAGAATGAGAAAAGTACACAGGTCTCCTCAAATAAAGAAATAGGTACTAATTTTTTGTGTAATTTCAAACCAAATGAATCTTCAACTCATTTGCTACAATACCCCATCTTTCTGATGCAATTACGAGTTCTAACCAACAATAATTTAGTTTCAGGAGCATCAAGATTGCTTGCTTTCAGCTCATTTACGAATAATCAGATCTGCATCGAGGACTACCAAACTCAGAGCGAATACTCAGCTTTTCAAGGACCTCAAGTGTCAGCCGATATGAAATGTTATTATTTCTCTCAATTGAGTTGGCTTATAATTTTATCTAGATTTTTCACATACTCAAGGGATCTCAAACTCGAGCTTTCTTGTTTCTATTCATTCCTCTTTTAACGCAAACTCTGCTGTTTTTGGAATATATAATATTTTAAAAAGAAACAACCCTCATCTACTGTACTCCTTTGATGAAGTGCAAGGAAGACACCCGCGTAATCGACTCAACTGCATGAATAGTAAATTAAATCGCGTTTTGCAAATGATAGGTACCGTAAACGGCCTTTCTGCCACCTATGGCGAGAAAAGAAATCTGCTTGCTCTTCTTCCTGTGTTTCCGACTGTCTCTTATCATTTATTTCGAGTTCAAGCCGATGGATCAATGAGCTTGTTGCGCAAGGCAAGTTGGTTCCCAGACTATCAAGGTGACCCCATTCATTTGCTTTTTTTCTCAGATTCGCATGTGGTTGCAGACTATATTACTGACATGGATATTGATGCTAGCTGCAGTCTCATGGCAACAAACAATTTTCATGGTTGTTTGATAATTTCCAGCATTGACACAAATGAATGTAAGCTATCCTTGGAGCTTGGAGGCAGAACTCGTAATAACAAACTATCACGATAACGTACTGATTTCTTTTGGATTTACCTTTTCAAGATCTCTTTGCGAATCAATGCAAATGGAGCTCGAGATATAGCAGCAGCATGATCTATGTCACGTTCGATAGGTTCAAACTTGATGTTTTTGACGTGGAAAAACAGTCTCTTGTGCTAAAATCCCCTTGCCGCATTCAAACCTTGAGTATATCGAGACACCAAGACAATATTCCAGCTGATTAAATCAATCTGAATTAGATATTGGCGTGATAGATGTATGTCCTAATAATGAGAATTTGTTGGCTCTGGCTGGAGGGCCAGAAAAAGATATTAAAATTTATGATCATCGTCAAGGGAAGGTTGTGAAAATTATTCAAAATTTCACTGAAGGTAATTCTTATGAGCGAGTTATAACCCCACAGTTTTGATTTTTTTGAATTCGTTACAATGCTAATAAAACATTTTAAACATTTTCGTAGGTTATACTCATAGTGCGAAATGGAGTCAAGATGGGAAAATCCTTGCGGTTGCAGCTGATAAGAACGCAAAAATAATTGATGTTGGGATGGCAGAAGTTTTCTATACAAGTCAAAAAAGCATGGAGAGTAAATCATCCTCTTCTTCATTAGACATTAAAGTGTCGATAATTAGAAAATGTTGCTTCAGCCTGCTTCATCGAGAGAGATATGTAACAGAAAAAGGAGAGTGAGAAAGAGAATGAAACAATTAGTTAATGCTTTTAGACTTAGTCTATGAAAATACATATTTTTATAAAGTTTAAATCACCGCCAATACATTCAACGAACTTTCATTGTGACTCTTCATTTCAAAGTAAAGCAATTGAATCATTTGAGTGACTAATACCTTTCTTTAATGTAATTTGGTAGAAGAAATCTGTGGTTGACTCTAAATTATCGGTTTTTCAAAATAAACAGGCATAAATACTCTCTTAACATAAGACCGTACAAAGCAATTATTATATTGATTAAGTCCCTTTATGTTTAAGGCAGCTCTGCTCTCTGAAGAGGCTGTGCTCTCTACTAAATCTCAAATAAATGTGCATTTTGGTCTTCTTCGTTATTCTCTTGAGACTCTTGGTTTTCCTCCTCTTTTGTTGGTTCTTTCTCTCCTTCTTCAGCCTTGTTTTCTGGTTGTTCGGCTTGAGGCTCAGATTTTTCCTCAGATTCTGATTGCTTTGTAGTTTCAGAAGGTTCCTCTGGTTTTTCATTGGATTTTTCAGGTTCTTGTGTTTCAACTTTCTGTTCTTCTGGCTCTTTTTGCTCTTCCGTTTGCTGAATTTCTGCCTTTTGCTGCTCAGGTTCTTCGTGCTTGACTTCCTCAACCTGCTCTTGAGTTTCAGAAGGCTTGGTATCTTCTGCTTGCTGTTCTACTTCCGAAGGTTTTGAGTCTGTGTGAATTTGTTCTGTTGATTGCTCTGGCTCCTGAGACACCTCTTCTGAGTGCTGAACTTCATTTTCCTGCTCTTTTACTTCAGGTTGCTGTTGCTCAGGCTCAGTTTGCTTCTGCTCAGACTCGGTTTGCTGCTGTTCAGGCTCAGCTTGCTGCTTTTCTTCTTCTGGCTGCTTTTCTTCTTCTGGCTGCTTTTCCTCGACTTTTTGCTCACTTTCCTCTACCTTGTTTGGCTCATTTTCCTCTTGTTTTTGAGGTTCTGAGTGCTCTTCAGCCTTTTGTTGTTGCTGAACCTCCTCTTGCTGTTTCTGGACCTCCTCTTGCTGTTTCTGGACCTCCCCTTGCTGTTGCTGAGCCTCTTCGTGATGCTGTTGCTGAACCACTTCATGCTGTTGTTGCTCTTCTTCTTTCTGAGATTGAGCTTGAGCTTCTGGCTGTTGTTGACTCTCTTGGTTGGATTGAGCTTCTGGTTGAGTCTGGGCTTCCTCATGTGATTGTGCCTCTTCTTTTGGCTGGTCTTGCGTCTCTGTTGTTAATTGTATAGGCTCCTCCTCTTTTGTCGCTTCCGGCTTATCCTCATGCGTCAAATTCTCCTGAGCTTTATCATTTTCATGAGTTTTCTCATGGCTAACTTGAGGTTCATCCTCTTGAGGAGGTTTCTGCTCAACTGCAAGTTCAGCCTCGCTTTTGACTACATAGCCAGCACTCTTCGTTTCTTCCTCATCGTCAATTGCAAATAAATTCTCATTCGCATCTTCCCTTGGCTCGTTTAGATTCGTAATCGGGTAGCTGCCCATAGCTCCTAATACAAATGCGCAAGTTAGCCCAGTCAAATTATTCGATTTAATTACCAGTGGAATATCCATAGTCCATATTCCCATGGTTTCTGTGATCCGCGATCTTTTTCTCCTCTTCTTCATCATCCTCGTCATCATACCTATGTGATCCCTTGCCATTTGGCTCTTGTATTTGTCTTCTGTTCCTATCAGAAGTAGCCGCACCACCCTGCCGAGTCGCTTGAAAAAATTATTTTTCAGCGCCATTTCCTATCATTAATTTACTCTCAGTGCTTCTGAGCACGGCTTGAATGTCTTCTCGCGACAGTATCGTATGCAGCTTGTTCACGTAGATCTCATAGCTTTTATTTCCGAAAGCAGAGTAATATTCAATCGCCTAAAAAGCAGCCGGTTACACTCTCTTTCTCAATGAATTTTCAATTACTTTCTGATAGAGCGTCGTTAGGGTATTAATAACAGTTATCGTAAGCTCTGACTGGAGTTCGGACTCCAAAATTGCGATGTTTTCTAACGTTTGGTTGATATCCATATCAGAGTATTGAGTCGCCGTCACGTCTTCAAGCTTCAGATCTGCTTCTTTTGGAACAGATTTATTTGCTTTGATTCCGATCTTCTTCATCGTGTCTACGATCAGTTCGACACATTTAGGAGCATCATCAATCAGAAAAATTTGTGTCACTCCCTCCTATTATGGTTCATTTAGCAATATATAGCACAGCAACTTGCTCACTTTTTTGCTCTTGTCTTTCCATGTAAACACGAGCGCAGTCTCCTCTTCTCTCTTTCGCTTGATGCTCATAAGCGACTGAATATTAGCCCACGAAATCAGCTTCACGATGTTCTTGTTCTTATTGATCGGCTCGAAGTTCAAGATACTCATCTGCGTAACAACGAGATATCTTAAACCATGGAAATTAAACCTTTTCATCACATGACGTTACCTTGCCGTTTCTTTAGTTGGTTTCATCGGGATTTCTTGGCCGGGAAATACTGCTACACCTTCCAAAACGAGGAAGTCTTCAAGGTTGTAGGTGTGCCCCAGATGATAGACTCCAAGCTTTTGCAGGTTCATGAAATTGAGCACTTCTTTGTAAACTTTCCGCTGGAAAACTTTGAGATGGTGTCACATTGTTCATTTTACCAGGAAGTCGGGAATCATTACTACGATTTCACTGAGAAGGGTTGCTGGACTCCTATCAATGGGTTAATAAACGCAGAATTTGAGGAGACAGCTACCAAACTTTGCCCAGGATATCGTTCAAGTAGTCTCTGCCATCAGCGATTGTCGGATCCGTGAACTAAAGGTGTATGGTTATGCTGGAGAACAATGATTAACGGGTACCATCGTCCGACAGAAAATTTTCGGTAAGATGAATGGAAACCTTGGCTCCAACATGATTTCAAACAAAATAGCTGAGGAGTTGAACTGCTTAATGACGTTTGAGAGCTCTTTGTTAATGAAGTCTCTGGTGACTTCGATCTAGTGGGACATATTAGAAAAACACTCGTAATTTGAAATAGGATTTTCAGCAGCGGTAGTTCTGAGAAGAGAAGTAGAGGGAAGAAATGCTTACAATGATTTTAAGGCCGAGAGGTGTGCTTTGGATTGAAATCTTGTACCATTTTTGATTGAGTTCGCTTAATGTTTGAATTTCTAATATTTAGAAGTAAGGATGGGTTTAGTTTAGACATGGAGGAGAGACGATTGGTCTTATACCCTTTTTGACACGCTTCTGTTGGATCTCATTCGGGAAGTTTTTCTTTATGACGTTGTCTAGGCTCTGTTCTGGTGAAGTCATATCGTAGACACCTTCTTATGTGTAATTCAAATTTTCGAGATAATAAATTAAGATTCGGTTTGCGTTTTTGCTAAAGCCTGGAACATTCACAGGAATCCTTTGTTTGAGGCAAAAAATCCAAATCGTTATCTGTTGTCGCTAATGCTCACTCACTAACTTCGAAAATATCGAAAATAATGGTCAAATAACACCCGATCATCAGGAATGCAATGAAAATTGTTAAATTTAAATGCCAAGAGCAGTTTTAGCTGCATAATCAGTCAAAAAAGGGCTTTTTTTCATAAAATTACGCCATCATTTAAAATGAAATTTGAGTACTTAGCAAACACTTTAAGAGGGATGATGTATGTCTTTCAGCTCCGAATTATTTCGCATGATTCCGTTCCCAGCTGAAACAAGTTTGCATTGCCGTTATTACCTTTGTCCTGGGTTGTAGAATCATGAAAATCCTGAGCTCGCTGCGATTTCAGGGCAGGTTTTATTTCTGAAGAAGAATCGTCGGTTTCTTAAAAAAAACGAAGTTGATCGATTTGTTTTGTAAACGCAGCAGACATTCCAAACCTCTTGTTTTACTTTTCTGATCGGCTCACAAAGCTAAGAAACGACCGTACAAACGAATCGTACTGAAGTTCATTTTATCGAAATTTGTTGAAATGTAAAGGGCCCTTTCATTTCTGATGCCGATCCGAACTAACAATTGAATCCACGTGGCCATGGAGAAGAAAGTCTTTTCTAAATTGTCATACATAAGCTCCCCTAAAAGTTCTTACATATCATTTCTCAAAAGAAGATTGGTCGACCACATACATATATACTTTATCACTAACACGACACACTTTTAACTGATCGGACTCATCGAAATTATACCTAATTAATAGAATTCGTAAAGAAAAACAAGATTTCTACCCAAAAAATGGTGGAATCAAAGCGACCATCAAACAGATTCATCGTATCCTCATTCTCATGCTTCCTAACTCACAACTCTCTTATTCCTTGCTAATTAGGTTGACAAAGATCATACAGATGATTGTTCTCTTGTTTTGATTAATCAACAAAGCCTCAATAACCTCAATCTATTCAAGGGAGATATCGTGGTTATCAGAGCAAGACAGAGCAAAAATGAGACTCTTGCGATTGTGGCCATAGACCGCAAACTCGATGATAACAAAATCAGTTTGAGCAAAGCAATTCGAAAAACTCTAAAGATTAAAGTTGGAGGTACCTTCTTCCTTTGAGTTCCAGATCTCTAAAGACTCTCTTCAGATGTTGTTAGCATTGCCCTCAACTCGAACTTACCACACCTGACTAAGATTCACGTCCTACCTATCGCCGAGACGATTGAAGGAATAATTGGCGATGTGGTGCAGAAATGCTTGATGCCACACTTCAATAATACGCTGCGACCGCTCAAAAAAGGAGATATTATCATGCCAAAACACACTTTTAAATCCATTGAATTCAAAGTTCTTGCCTGTGAACCTCAAGATTTTGGAATAGTCACTCCAAATACCGTAATTTTCACTGAAGGAAAGCCTATTCAAAGAGAAGGAGAAGAAGATTCAGAGAATATCAGCTATAATGACATTGGAGGTTGCACAAAACAAATCGCTCAGATTCGAAGCATTCTTGAACTACCCTTAAAACGACCGAAACTATTCGAAACTCTAGGAGTCAGGGCCCCCACCGCCGTGCTCTTGAGTGGGCCTCAAGGTATACAGATCTAACTTTACATCACCTTTACTCTTCTCAAGGGTCTGGAAAGAGTCTAATCGCCCGAGCTGTCGCAAATGAAACGGGAGCTGAGTTTCTCCTTGTTGAGGGACTACATATCACTTCTCTGCCTACTGATGAAGCAGAAGCAAGTCTTAATGACACTTTCAAGGAGGCACAGAAAAAATCCCATGCGATAATCTTCATTGATGAAATCGATGCGATGTTCCCCAAAAAAAGCAAGTACGCGAGAGAAGGCAAGCTGCTAACTGAAACTGAAGAGCGACTCGCTCCTCTTCTCCTCAAGCTCATATCCAACCTTCAATCCCACTGCAAAGTAATCGCAGCGACTGCTCATCTTACTTCTATTGATTGGAAACTTTGGGGTTCTGGTGTTATAACGAGAGTCATTCATATTGGTGTCCCTGACAAAGAAGGTCGAGTAGAAATTCTTAAAATCCAAACGAAGAATATGAGACTCGGCGACGACGTTGCTTTGGAGGATATCGCAGACCGCACTAAAGGCTTAGTTGGAGCAGATATTGCTAATATATGCTCGGAAGTGGGACTTCAGTCAATCAAGGAAAACATGGATCTCATTGATATCGAAGGTGAAAATATTGCCTTTGAAACGCTGGAGCAAATTGTCGTAAGGAATGAGCATTTCCAACACATGCTCGGTATAATGTATCATTCGCATATGGGCATGAATGAATCTATTATTCAACATCCAACGACGAATTGGCAAGATATTGGTGGGTTTGAAGGTCCCAAACGCATTCTGCAAGAATTAATATTATTCTCAGCGCAACATCCTGAGAAAATGAACAACGAAACACTGCCTCCTCCAAAGAGCGTCCTTCTCTACGGTCCTCCTGGATGTGGCAAAAGTATGCTGGTTAAGGCAGTTGCTAATGAATGCTCAGCTAATTTTATCCATATCAAGTTTCCTGAGCTCCTCTCCTGGAAGGAAGGCGCCGAAGAGGCATTTCAAGAGCGCTTTTATACTGCAAGTTTGGCTGAACCATGTATTGTCTTTGTAGATGAGCTGGATTGCAGTATTTGTGGAGATGGGCTGGCGAGTTCTGGACCTGTAGGTGTGAAATTGCTAAACTATCTTCAGGCTGAAATGGATGGAATGGGAGCAAATAAACAAATTTTCATTATAGGAGCAACGAACCGGCCCGATTTGTTGGACTCTTCCCTTTTAGGAAAGGTAATTATATTGAGCGATAAGCAACATCTTGAATTAATTTTGTGCTCTTTTAATAATAGAGACGATTTGAGCATTTCATCTATGTGCCGCTTCCGGATAAACACACAAGGCTGGAGATTCTGAAGATCAGTTTGAAACAAGCTCAATTGACCAAAGAAACATCTCTTGAAGCTATTGCTGAAATGACAGAGGGGTTCACAGGTGCTGATCTGGTAGAGATTTGCAATAAAACTTTGAAAGCGGTTGTGAGGGAGGTGAGTGTGCGCTTTGTTACTAATCTAATTTGCTTTTGGTCTTTAGCTAATTGAAAATTCTATGGGAAATGCAACGCTGGAGGTTTCGCAGAGACATTTAGAAGGCGCGGTTAAAAACTCTAAAAAGTCAGTGACAGATGAGGTAATTTCTTTGCGTTCTGATTGATCTCAGGAGTACATTTTATTAAATGTTAGCTGTTAAAAAGTTACTACGCGTTCAACAAAAGGCTGGATTTATCTTCCGCAAAGACTGTACTCTGGGACTCGGAGACGAAGAGTTGGGTTGGTCGGGTATAAAGGCAGAAGTTTAGCACATCATTCTTTTCTGATTCAATACATTATTAGTTAATTCATGGCTTATTTGAAAATAATTGATAATGCAGATCTGAATATTTCTTGTTTATGTACGGCCAGCACTAATTTCTGAGACAAGTGATTCAAAGCTTTATGAGCGAGAGAAACAAAAGCATTACAATAAATCATTAGCAAAATGAATCAAAACTGCAAGAAATTTCGATTTCGATTACATTATAGTTGCATGATATGAAAGAATGAGTTATTTTTTGAAAATCATCACTGTGTTCTACTGTTGCAATGAACGAACTGAAGTCGATTCACGAAAAAATCTTCATTTGTTCAAGGTACGCTGGTAAAACCGGAGTCATTTATAGTTAGAGGCGACCATTTCTATTTTTCAAAATTGAAGCGATTCATAAAACTTCACATTAATGCACTTTTGTCACCAGCAAAATTAGCGATGATACAAACTCATGAAAATTACATAGTTCTGATCTATTAATTAATTATCGGAATTAACCTTCACTTCCAAAACTCCGCTAGTATTTTTCGAGAAATGCTCACAACAGCTAAAGTGAGAATATACTGGCTATCAATCTCAATGAAAGTCTAAATGCTAATAAACACAGAAATTCCTCCTCTATTCGAAATGCTACAAAAGTCTAACAATAGCAGCTCTGATGCCTTCTTCCAAAGCTTCTTTCGCCATTGAATCGATTAAGCCTCTTAACTTCAATTTATTATTCCTCAGCCTCCATAACAGGCTTACCTACTTTCCAACAAAAAATTCATGTTACGTAATCGTATTTTATCAGCTCTCGCAATGACTATATAAAAGCTAATACAAATAAAATAACAAGGCACCTCGAATCAAAAAAGACGCAAAAATGATGTTCAGTAATATGCCCATGAAGACCACCACCTTCCAGAAGATGCAAAAACTCGAGTCTGTTTTAATCTCCACTTGCTACGGCATCAACAAGTAACCATCACCAACCCCATTTTGTTGGATTCTCACAAATTATCGATTTCCAGAGATCTAATCCGCAAATATGTACATGATCTGCTTATGGCCTACGATAGTCTTGATTTCAGACTGGTTGCTCAAGGTAATCTAATCCTCTTTCCATCTACAATTGGCTTCGTCATAGCAAACGCACCAACCTCTTACGTACTTGAGATTTACGGAAACATCCCAATCACCTACCAAGGGTCAACGTACCTAATCATTATAAGCATCGTGTTCCCACCTCTTTTCCCGAACGTAGCCCCTGTGATTTCGTTCATCAACCCTGACGGTAGTTCGATGGGCGCGAAATGATTAACTAACAATCTTCATAGTGACAAAATATAAAGCCATTCCAAAGTATGAAACCTATAAGAGTACTGATGGAAAGAGCTATCTTTTGCAATTATCAGAGATCTTAAACTGGACTACTCATAAAAATATTGTAAAAACTCTCTTATTGGCTGTGGATTAAAAGTATTAGTCTCGAGTAATGACTCAAATCTGCACAGAATTCTCAAAAGAGTATCCTATGTTTGAAATGACAGTCCCAACACAAGTGATTGGCGGAGGCTTTGGAGGTTATCCAACAGGTTACCCATCAAACAATCCAACAGGCTACCCATCAAGTAATCCAACAGGATACCCCTCTGGCTACCCTTCAGGATACCCAACGAATCAAAACACGGGCATCAATATGGGCAACATGAATAATCCAAACATTAGCATGCAGATGGGAAATGACCGAGAGGCGTTTCTGACCAAAATTAAGAAGAAATGTAAGCAACAAGAAATCGGGAATTTTCTTCATAAAAACTTTGTGGAATAAGATTTCGATGAATCCTTGGAGATCGCGAAAAAGATGGAATCGGACTTAAACTACCAAAGAACCAATGTAGTCGATTTGCAGAATACTTGGCTGAAACTGCTTGACGAAGAAGCGAAATTGGCAAAATTTGAGGTAATTAACTTGGCTCTGAGGGGTTCTAGAAAAGCGATTATTTAGAATGATGTACCTCTGATCTTGAGTGAGATAACAAACAAAACAAGTCAACTCCAAGCTTACATCCAATCAAATGAGTCAATGCAGCTAACAGCTGACAATCTTTCTTTCGTTCTGAGTGAGGCTGATGAGAGATCGAAAGCGTAATTTTTACTGTGAATTACCGAGGAAATATCACCTCATTTAGTCTCATGGACGTGGTAACGACGAATAAAGCGTTGGAAGACACAAATCTGTTCCTTGAAAACCTATTCCGAGCTGGAAAGATAGAAACCGAGCTGTTTTTGAGGGTATTTATTGATTAGATAGCTCGCCTAACCTTATTTGCAAATTTTTCAAAGTATTACAAGGATAACTGCGACAAAGAGTTCTTCAACAAGCACTTGATCAAGAAGCTCACGACTGCTTAAAGATTGCAAGGCGAGGCTAAACAAGGTTAAACAAGACCGCTCAGGCATAGTTTATTCCATACTTAAGCCTTTATGCTTTCATTTTTGCTGGGCTGCCGCAGCTTTTACAGAAAAATTATGGACTTAATTTCGCAATACCAAAGATAATTTAATTATGTGATTAAGTTACGAAAGTCGAATTATTGTGAGTTGAATAATTGTTGTTCGTGAAACCCATTTGATGCGATGATGATTCTAATCTCATGAAGCAATAAGCATCAGTCTTCATAGAACTTTCCAGTTTAGGATAACGCATCCCCTTGCTGCTAGTATATTAAATTCATTTTGTAAAAAGCTACCATGCTAATAGTTGTTAGATTCAATGTATTTCAAAGCAGTAGCTAAAGAGAGTCAATGGAAGTGATTTAGCGCTCCGCTAGTAGTTTGATTTAACAAAACGGTGTCGCCGATGAGCCTAAACATAGAAAAATTGAGTATCAGTTAATTTTATTGTGATTAAAAAGATAAGTAACAGCAAAATTTTCTGCTTCTAACAGCTATTTCCTCTATTTAAGGCAAAGAAACTGAGCTTATAATTAAAAAGAAAATTTCTGTTACTCCGCAAAGAACATCGATAATGGCCTCCTCTTTAAGAAAATCAACAAGCGACTCTGACCATAAGGACCTCGTCATCTCGCAACTCAAAGCTGAACTCTTTGAGCTGAGAAAGAACGAGAAAGACTACAACGAGTTGCACACAAAACTGAATAACCTTGAACATCGTTACAATCTTCTTCAAGAAGAAAAAGTACATCCCACCACCACATGAGCCCCACACTAATTCTCATTGCCTTAGACTTTGAACGAGAGAGACTTCAAGAATAGAAATGAAATCAACACCAAGACCATCCAAAACCTCAAATACGACGTTGACGGCCTGAAGAACGAGCTGAATGCTATCAACGGCGACCTTCAAGACCTCAGGATCGACAACAATGGCATCAATGAACTGATCAACCAGAGAAGCTCAGAAATCGCGAGGTTAAAAGCCGAGCTTTCTGATCTCTTTGATAGCAACAACGGCCTCCAAGCCGATAAAAGAGACCTTGAAAACAACGTAATTTCACCACTCTAACTTGTCTAACAGACCTTTGATGTCATAGATCAGCAAAACGAGAGACGAGAACAGAAATCTCGGAGGAGATCTCGACAACTACAACGCTCAGATCCAAGAGCTGACTGACAAGAAGAACAGGCTTGAGAAAACTATCCGAGATCTTGAATTCGATCTTGATAAGCTCGACGGCCAGAACGCCCAACTCCAAAAAACTCAAGACAACCTCAGAATTGAGATCAAGAACAAAAACGATAATATCAGATATGCTGAACAACAGCATACTGATCAAAAGAAGCATATCCTCTCCTTGGAGGCAGATATCCAAGACCTGAAGAGACAACAAGAGAAGATCCGGTTTGACAATCAAACTGTTCAGAAAAATCAAGAAAATGAACATCAGAAGAACCTCGAAGCTCAGTCGAAGCTCGATAACCTTGAACGACTTATTATGTAAAATTTTTTCAGGAAATAATTCTAATCTGACGTGAAATAGTGATCGTGAGAACCAAATCGCGGACTTGAAGAGAAGATATGAAGATTTGAAGAGAGATCATCTTCAGCTCATCGATTCTAACGATGATCTGAGCCACGATATTGATGCTCACGCAAAACATCTTGACCTTTTGACAGCACAAAATAATGATGTAAGTGATTAATGCTGTTCTGATTTGGATTAATGATGGGTTATAGTTGCTCAACGAGTTGGATAAGTATTCCGAGCAAGACGAGAGAGCGAGATCGATTTTGGATAGAAAGGACAGAGTCTATGAGGTTAAATCAAAGATTGAAGGCAGATCCAAGCAATCTCAGTCCGTGATGAACAGCTCGTTGAGGAGCCCAGGAAAGAAGAGAGCTGAGTACTAGAGGCTGGGGCTGAAAAGCGCCTTTGAATAGAAGTTGAATAGGAAAAAAATTAAAAAAATCGATTTCATAATTCATGCGGTGACTCGATTTTTAAGTCTTTTAAATAGCACTACATTTTCCAGATTTCGTAATTGAATAGAACAGCTACTTCTTATGGAATACTCACTTCAATTACTCAATCTAATGATGTAGCGTAAGAGCTGAGAGAAAATATTGGGCTTCGAATTGAGTGGCAGTTTCCGAAGATCCCTCCGGAATTACTCGATTATTCTTGTTTTTCACTTTACATCAAAAATAACGGATTAAAGACTCTCGAATCAAGCGGCTTTTCAACAAAATGCCTTGATTTAAAACTCTTTTTTTCAAATATATATTACACTATTAGCCCTCAGATGTCTCATATTCATCACTCTTTCGAGCCAGAATCTCATCAACTCTTTTTTTTTCTCCTTCTAAGAGATACCCGCCAAACCTATCCTATGAAGATTATGACTTTGGAAACCTGAAAGAAAACAGTCCTCAGGGCAACCCCATAGCTTTTGACCTTGAATTGGTTCGGCGGCTACGATATCATTAATAACTACTCATCGGCATCAAGTTAAGGTGTGCTTCCTAGTTAAATTGTCAAGTAGCGCCTTAATAGGTTTAAATTTTTATTAATGAAGTTGGAGAATAAAATTTAAATTTGAAGAACGCCAAAGAATTCGCTCAAGAATTTTCCAAATGAATTATCGATAGAATTAGTATTCCTCCAAGCCTTCGTTAGACACTCAGTGAAGCATATTTAAAGCGCCTAGCCGTCTTTCCATTCAAAATGGAATTAAATACTACCAAATTTAATTTAATTTTTTTCAAGGCGACAGACTTGCCTCAAATTTGTGAAACAAAATTCAACCATTTTGTAAGACCAGAACAAGTGTAGTGCTTAGAATAAGCAGATTACAAAGCCCTGAAGCCAACCATGACCAACTAATTTCCCTGATAACGCGTTTAGTCGCGCCTCTTTATGAAGTATCTTTGTTGGTTCCTACAATAAAAAATTCTTGCCTTGAACTCTGTCTAAGCCTAATTGATACAAGAGGAGTGATTCCTGGATAGTTTATCCCGTTTTTTTTTCATCTGGCTACGCTGAACTCACCAGAAAAAGGCGTTCATGGCGTCCGACTACTTTTTATGCGCTCTTCCGATAACGTCGATCCAATAGCTTATATAGTGGATAATCTGAAAGGGATATTATAATTCTATGCGTTTTTTTGAACTTTTGCTGAATCACACTTACTCATTTTAAATTTCACTACTTAAAAAAGTACTAAAACGAAATCAAAAAAAGAATGGGAAATCAGCTCGCACTCGACATCAACGACTCTACTATCTACTGCCTTTATACTCTCAAAAAAGGCCAGACTCTCGTATTAGGAGAGCCTAAGATGATCACTCACAGTAGTCTCGAGCTAAACGGGACCAAATATTACACTATGAATATTGGCCTCCATCAAATTGAAGACACTGTAAGCCCATTTTTCCTTTACCTTTCTCCGCTTGGTCCTTCAACTTGATCGTTCACTTGATATTGACTCACTTTTTGATAGAAAACGATGTTTGTTGAGGATAAGAACTTTTTGGAGAAATTTGTGAGCCAATTCATTGACCCAGAGGATGAGAGACTCGAGATTCAAGTGACTGGCTACGGGTTCGATGTATATCACGAGCTGATCAAGAGATTCTTGGGCATGTTTATGAAAGATTTTGTATTCAAGAAGCTTAAGCAGATCAAATATTATGGTCTTGCTCTTAAATACCTTATTTCCGAAGCCAAAGACCGCTTTTATTCTCTCAAACCCATAGCAGTCGTCAGTATCAATCAAGAAATGAATGGTATATCCTCCACTTCTCATTAGAGTTACTCATCGAAATGGTCAATAATCAGAATCAAAAGGCTTTCGAGTGGATAAAACCTACATAAACCACGAAGATCTAACGAAACCGTTCCTTGTTGTCAATATCAAGAGTGGAGTTAGCTATTATAAGGTAGGTTTATTGTTAATTCGTGAGTGTTAAATATCAAAACGCTGTAAAATAGGTTGATTCCCTTGGAAACGCTGAGAGAATAAGCGGTTCTATCATCGGAGAGTCTACTTATAGCAGTTTAATTAAACTCCTTACGAGCTACGCATCAGCCGAAGAGTCTGTGGAGGATTCGTATCGAGGAGATAATCGCGCTGTGGACATGACTGTCAGCGATATCTATGGCGGAGGGATCGATAGCCTTGGCCTTCCGAAAGATATCATAGCTTCGAGCTTTGGAAAAGCAAGATATTTGGACAAAAAGAGCGTCGAAGATAAGGACATCGCGAGATCTGTTATCACTATGGTGTGCCTCAATATCGCTCAACTGACCACCATGATAAGCGATTTGGAAAAGTTGGACCAGATTGTGATATTGGGAGGAATGCTTTCACAGGCCGTGTTCCAACAAATTCTTGCGGTAACTCTCTTTTTTTGTGGGATGATTAGTAATACGATGCTCTAGTCTTTCATCCAATTCTGGAGTCAAGGCCGCAAAACAGCCCTCTTCCCTGAAAATTCTGAAGTTCTGGCGTTACTTGGAATCCTACTCAATAACTCAGACTAGTATGCAGTAAAATTTTATAAATAGAAAAATAGAAGTCCAAGCGTTGTATAATGTAATTAAATCAGCATTTCAGCTGCTTTTTCCACCACATTTTTATATACATGCTCAAGGAGACTCGATTTTGGTAATAGCGATGTATATCAGTTGGAAAAATATAGCTTTTACACACATTTAAACACATTTAAACCCATTTAAACCAAAAGCAAACACATGGATACTCGATACTCATCAGCAAGGCTACCGAGTCTTGTCTTGTTAATATTTGGAATTGATTGAGCAAAAGTTTTAAGACACTCAGATTTGTGAGATACTGAATTTTATGAAGGATATGAATTATGTATTTTTGTATAGTGTTTGTTAGATTTTTAGATGTATTATAGATGAATATATGTGGGTTTTTCAATGTTTTCTCGTTTAAGAATTCATTGTGATTTTCTAGAAATAAGTTAAAACAGTAAGTTCGTAGGAAACTTTTTCAAAGTTGATTCAGATAATTACACCATGGTTTAGTCATTTTGTATTTCCATAAAAGCAAGCTTGGAGAAGTATTTGTTTTCTCGCTTCTTTTCAAGCACTATTCTGTTATCATACTCAAAATATCATCCTTTTTATCAATTCAAATACAGAATTTTCCATTCTCCGCTAGGATTTCCTTAGAAAACTGACAATGAAGTTTCATACATGAAAGTGCTATGCTACAATATTCCGACTTAACTCATTCACGGATCATAGTATCTGTCTCGCAGCTTTACTGCACTCGAATACAACATTGACCTAGCCTCCAGGGCGTTGAGTTCTTCCTTA
>ENA-UOTX01001179-UOTX01001179.1-compost-metagenome-genome-assembly--contig:-NODE-1179-length-21424-cov-21.186724_pt1 | contig 21424 bp, 10 predicted proteins | sample MGYA00238143_ERZ746982 | MGnify/ENA primary metagenome ERZ746982 (study PRJEB28758, sample SAMN06268862) | compost metagenome | isolation source: single cell | place: USA: California, Emeryville, Joint... | reverse complement strand
TATTTAAAGCTCAATAAAAAAAAGAATTTACGTCGACAAACGATTACTTTCTATGATTCTCTTAACAAAGAGTGCCCAAAAAAAAATTGCTTTCTGGTGTAATTCGACAAAGTGTGCCCATGCTTTTGAAAGTTGTTATATAACGTTTACGAATTTGATTGATTGGTTAAATTGCATGCAAGAGTTCAGAGCTCATGTCGCTGTTGTTCTCGAGTACAAAAAAACTAGTTATTCCTTGCAAACACCCTTAAATTTTCTAAAAATATAGTTGCTTCTGATTGGATCCGCTCTGAGTGAGCTAATAATCTCGAGATTGATTAATGTAAAACATAATGACTACGGGCCATGGACCACCCTTGCTCCAATAATTCAGTGATATACAAAGAGGGTGCAAACGTTGTGATGAACACTGAATTAATTGATTAAAAACCCTGTAGATGACATAGGCCTGAAGAGAATCACGCTCGGTGATTAAATTAATTGCAAGGTGAGAAAACTTGGTGATAATTCTGAACTTAATAAAAATAAGTGATTAAATATAGGTAAGCAAGAGAAATCTGCAAGACAGATATTTTCGAAATGTTACTCAAAGCAGCTTTAAAAGGTGTGAAACCAACCACGGGACAAAGACTTTTCCATACTTCAAATCGATATCTTCAAAAGCAACCATTCAGCGAGTCAGCCCTAAATGGAAACAATAGTTTGTACCTCGAACAGATGTATGAGAGCTGGCAGAGGGACCAAAGCAGCGTCCATCCTTCATGGAATGCTTATTTTTCTACACTTGACCACGAAGCAGGCACCCAGCAAGTTGATTCCGGAGCCAAGACTGATAGAACCTCAGCAGACGCTGTCACTGCCGCCAGAAACGCTCTTAGAGTCAGAGAGCTCGTTCAGTCATACCAGAAAAGAGGCCATGAAAAAACTGACGTTGATCCTTTGCGTAAATTTGGCCGCATTTCCAGCAATCCTGATTGTATTCTACCCTTTTTTAGACTTGAACAAGGTCGAGGAACAAACCGGAGTCAAGGTGTTGAGAGTGACCCACAAGGAGTTTGATCTCAATGGCTACGGGTTTACTAAACAAGAGTTAGAAACTCCAGTCCTTGTTGATAGTGGTCTTTTTAAAGTAATCTCAACAGCTCCTTTCTCTTTTGCAACGGATATGTATTATTATAGGGATCTCTTATGAAAAAGCCACTCAGAAAACCTCAAGAGGTGCAGGACGATCTCGAGAGAATTTACTGTGGAAAGGTAGGAATTGAGTATCACCACATTAGAGATCGAGAAGAAAGAGGTTGGGTTAGACAGCAATTTGAGAAGTTCAACGAGTCTGGCGTCGTCTCCAAGGAGCATAAGCTTTTGATTTTTGATAGACTCTGCAGAAACGAAATGTTCACCAACTTCTTGAAAAACCGTTTCACCACTTCCAAGAGATTCGGTATTGAAGGTTGCGATTCAGTCATCTCTGGTCTCAACGCGTTGTTGGACAGAGCCGCCCAGCATAAAGTCCAGAGAGTGATCATGGGAATGCCACACAGAGGAAGACTGAATACCTTAACCAATGTCCTTGGAAAGGATGAATCCGATATTTTCTCAGAATTCCAAGAGCTCCACGCGTTCCTCAATGAAGAAGTTTGGGGTAACTCCGGTGATGTCAAGTACCATTTGGGTACCACCTACGATAAGACATTCCCTGATGGCCACAGAATGAACTTAGTAAGCTTTCTATTTCTAATTCTTCAACGTGAACCACAATTTTAGAATATTTTGGCCAATCCTTCACATTTGGAGGCAGGAGATCCTGTGGTTATTGGTAATACTCGTGCTTTCCAAGATTTCATCAAAGACACAACCAGAGATAAGTAATTCAGACTATAACAACATGAATAAATAGTTTTATTTTTTTACGCTTAGGGTGCTCTCTATCTTATTGCACGGAGATGCAGCATTCGCTGGCCAAGGTGTTGTTTATGAGACCATGCAGATGCAAGATCTCGTTGATTTCACCGTTGGAGGAACAATTCACATTGTTATTAATAATCAAATCGGTTTCACAACCACTCCTCGTGAGGCCAGAACCGGTCTTTATTCGACTGATATCGGCAAGGCCGTCGATGCACCTATTATTCACGTTAATGCCGATGAACCAGAACTCGTCGACCTCGCACTTGAATTCGCCGTTGAATACAGACAAAAATTCAAGAAGGACGTTGTCATTGATGTCATTGGTTACAGACGCTATGGTCATAACGAGTTGGATCAACCTTCCTTCACTCAGCCATTGATGTACAAGATCATCGAGAAGACTCCTCCAGTCTATATCAAATACCGCGACAGACTTCTCCAAGAAGGCCTTATCACCGAAAAGCAGGTCGAAGAGTTCGAGGCCAAATATAACGCTCATCTCGAACAGGCCTATATGAAGAGCAGAACAGCCAAATTCGACAGAGAGAAATGGATTGCGAAGGCATTCGAAAACATTGCTAAGCCAACAGCTCAACATGGAAACATTCATGACACAGGAGTTAATACTGAAACTCTCAGAGAATTAGGAAGAAAAATAACCACTCTGCCAGCCGATCTTAAGCCTCATCCAATGATTAAAAAGATCTATGAGGCTCGTTTGAAGTCGATTGAAGAGGGAAAGAATATTGACTGGGCAACTGGTGAGGCGCTTGCCTGGGCCACTCTTTTGGAAGATGGATATGGTGTCAGACTCAGTGGACAAGATGTCGAGAGAGGAACTTTCTCTCATAGACATGCAGTCGTAAATGATCAAGAAAAGGATAGAAAATACCTTGCAGTTGCTTCGATCCTTTCTGAAGAGGATAAATATAGATTGACTGTATGCAACTCTCATTTGTCTGAGTTCGGTGTATTGAATTTCGAATACGGTTACAGTATCGCCAACCCTAACTACCTCGTAAAATGGGAGGCTCAATTCGGAGATTTCGCCAATGGTGCACAGATTGCTATTGATAACTTTATCGCTTCTGCTGAATCGAAATGGGGCGTCTCTTCTGGCTTGGTCTTGTTGTTACCTCACGGATACGATGGTCAAGGTCCTGAGCACAGCTCTTGCAGAATTGAAAGACTGCTTCAGCTTTCTGATGACGACCCATATGATGCCGACAGTATTGAAGTTTATAGAACAAACCTCGACATGCAACTCCAAGAAACGAATATCCAAGTCTGCAATCCTTCTACTTCAGCCAACTACTTCCATGTGTTGAGAAGACAGCTCAGAAGAACTTACAGAAAGCCACTGTTTATCCCATCCCCTAAGAGACTCTTGAAATTCAGAGGCGTAAGTATTTTTCATGCTTATCACCGTTAATCTCTACTCTAAAGGCTAATACCTCCATTGAAGAATTCGAGAGAGGAACTCGATTCCATAGAATCTACAGAGAGTCTTTCCCAGATGAGATCAATGCCCCTGAGCAAATTAACAAAGTTCTTTTCTGCTCTGGTCAAGTTTATTACGACCTTGTTGAGAGAAGAAGAACCAACAAAGTCAAGGTAAATTCTATTGAATTTTTGAGTTAGTCTAATGTCGAACTCTTTCAAGGATGCTGCTATCCTGAGACTTGAGCAACTTGCTCCTTTCCCTTACGATAGAGTGAAAGAACTAATTCAACAATACAAAAATGCTTCTGAGGTCATTTGGGTGCAAGAAGAGCATTTCAACGGTGGTGCTTGGGGCTTCGTGAGCGAGAGATTTGACGTCGTAACTAAATTTAATGTGCTTGCAGCATTTTTCTAATGTGTTTTTAAGATTTTGAAAGAGCTCGGACGTCCTAAAGTAAAATACGTTGGAAGAAAGCCATCAGCTTCAACAGCAGCAGGTAAATAAAAGACAATTAAGCTGTGTTTGAGTATTTCTTAAAAATTAGGTACAAGCAAGAATCACCAATACGAGCTCGAAAATCATATCCTTAAGCCACTTTTTGGTTCTTTGAATAAATAAATCATGGTAGAAGCTGCCAAAACCTCTATTATTTAAGACCAAAACGAGAGATGAGAAATGAAATGGTGTTCCCGGAGTTTAAGACTTTATACTTTCTACCAACTGAATATTTTTTCACTTGATTGATCTAAAACATTCAATGAGATTGAGAAATTTCAAAAATAAGAATAGAATAACTAAGCATTCTGCAATCCGAAAAATAAGACGACAGCAAAAACAGAAATAGAAAATTTGCATTGCATATAGTAAATTTGAACAAAAAACTCTCACGAAATCGCTTTCAATAAGTCCGAAAGCTTGCGATAAGGAAAAAAAAACTATAAAAACACTCTAAAAATTTGTTAAAGTAGGAGAAAACTTCAAAAATATTGAGTAAAAATCTCTTTGATTATTTCAAAACTGGCTTTTGGTTAATGACCAATCCAAAATAATGCGTCCCATTCAAAGACCTTCCCGCCATAAACCCATTGTTCCTGTTGTATTTTTTGCCTCCAGACCCTGGGAAGATCATAGTAGCATTAAGATCTTGAGGGCCATATATCTTTTTGGCTGGGAGATCGAAAGAAATGTTGTGATTGTCCTTTCTTTTGTGTGGTTGGCCGTCCTCAGGTTTCGCTGGGATTTGAGTGTGGTCAAGTGTACTCATATTAATTGACTTGCTTTCTCTGCTCTCATAGGAAGGAGTTCCAAATTTCCTATAGTCATAGAAATTTCCTCCAGTCTGTCGGCCGCGCTCTCGAATGCCTCCCGCTGTTGTTGGATGGACTAGTTTTGTTTGATCGTTCGTTTTGGGCTTCATATTTCCAACAAAGAGCTTCGTTCGATAGATGTTGTTGCTAGTACTCAGATTAGATTTATAGACAGTAGTAAGAGTTTACATATGAACTGCGTTATTAATTTTCGTATAAGGCGGTTCTTTTGGTAATAGCGCACCTTTTGGGTTTTTACCAGGAGATTTTGAATGATGGTTGATTCGATACACCGAAGAATTCAAGGCATCGACAATAATAGAGCCCTGTAATGCATTGTTTGGAGGAGCTCTAAATGGTCTTCCTTTTGTTGACTCTTGGGTGTATGAAATATTCATGCTGTCATCAATGGAAAAATCTTTGGAATTATTCAGGATTTCTGTGAGGATATGTCCCCTAGATCGTTTCGCTAGCTGGTGAGTTGGAGTTGACTGGATTGTGCTGTTGTTCCTTTGTAATAAAGGATTTTAGCGAATATCAAAATTAACCAATTTACCCATCTTCAACAGTGCTGCTTGTCATTAATCGCTGATATTCATTTTCATTCACAGTGGCTCTCGTCGGTTCTGTATTCCTAACTAAATTCCTCTGCTTAATATTTGTTGAGGCGGTCATTCCGTCTATTGTCGGCTGTTTTTGGGCCTCCTTTCCGGCATTATTGTCAGCCTCCTTCACCTTCTCTTCAACCTTTTCCTTCTCAATAGAATTGTTGAGTAGGTTATTGACCCTAACATTCAATTGCTTTCGCATTGGTGGAGGATGAGGCTTATGTAACGGAGTATTATTCGCGAGATTCGCAGGCGGAGATTGGACATCTCTCATTATTGAATCGTTCAAATTTTCCTTGGCGTGGCTCTTATCATACATTGGAGTATACGATGTATTAAGCGTTTCGACCGGATTGCTCTCTCTACGTTTGTGGATTGAATCCTTCAGCTGAGAGAATAACTTTTGCAACTTATTCTCAGTCGGCTGTTCTTTCCGTGGTTCAGCGCTAGTTGATGCGTTGGTAGTGGGATGAACACCAGAAAAATCTTGGGCTCCCGAGGAAGAACCTCCAGTGCTTCCAAGCACCCGCCCACGCTCAGGAACTTGTTTTCTTTCATTCGGACAACTGCGTCCTCTAGCTGCTTGCTCTGAATCTGTATTACTCTTCTCTGGTTTCTCCCTGTCGATGGTCTCGCCGGCAAACTGGATAGCTGTTTGCATTAAACTTTTTTTCTGAGCTTCAGCCTTTTTCTCCGGTTTTTGAATATTGGCAAGGAAATTGTTTTTGATAGTTTTAGCGTCATCGTTAGACTCCGGTTTAGTAAGCAATTTAACATCGAAATTATCAGAATTAATGTCAGCTGGAGATTTTCCTCCATTGAGAAGATGTCTCTTTAGCAAAAGATAGTACGTAGTAGTGATATGATTATGTCTATTTGTGCTGATAAGCCTCTCAGAGAGCTTTATGTCAAATTTGAACTTGGCAAGTCTGTTTAGAATCCCGTTATCTATCTATAATAGGAGATTAGAGAAAATATTTTCTGCAAGCATTTACCGGTATTTTATGAACTCCCATGATAATCCCCTGCACCTCTTTCGCGGACGAAACTTGATTAAACCAAGGATGCCGACGAATATCCTCAATAGTATAGCGTCTTGCAGGATCCGTTGTGAGAATACGCTGGATTAACTCTTTGCATTCTGGAGAAATAAACTTGGGAATATTGAATTCCCCTTTCAAAATTTTCTTGTACAACTGCGAAGTATTTGGATCCTAATACACACGTTTATTTCATTGCTAATATCGTATTGTCTCACCTCGAAAGGAAGATACCCGCAGACTAGCGCAAATAATATGATTCCGCAACTCCATATATCAGCGGCAAGGCCCTTATATTTCTTGCCAGCAATCATCTTTAAAACGATAAAGAAGTTAATTCCTCATATATCCACTAAATAATAACCTCAGGTGCCGCATAGCAAGGAGATCCACAAGCAGTTTTCAGTAATTCACCATCTTTATACGTATTGCTCAATCCGAAATCGACGATTTTAATGCGCTTATTATGATCCAACAGTAAATTTTCCGGTTTCAAGTCTCTATTGTTTCAGTTAGCAAGAAAGCCAACCCTGAATCGCTCTCTTACCTGTGAACCACGTTCAACTGATGGAGATATTCAACTCCTGCAATAATTTCTTGGAAGAATTTGCTTGCTTCTCGCTCTTTTACTCTCTTATGCGCTACAATATACTCGAACAACTCTCCTCCATCGGCATATTCCATTACAAGGAACAGCTGCGTTGAAGTTTCAATAATCTAGTCATGGGATTTAGCATATTCTATTGCAATAGGAGGGTCTACTTCATAAAGCTGGATAATATGAGGATGCCTTATCAATTTCAGAATGTGTATTTCCCGAGTAATTCTTTCAACGTCTGCTTCATTGGCAATTTTGCTTTTTTCCAGGATTTTGATAGCTACTCTCTCCCCTGTAAGCTTATGAATAGCTGATTTTACTTTTCCGAAGGTGCCTTGACCAATCGTTTTGCCTATTGCGAATAAAGCAGTCAGTTAATCGAAACGAACAGGGCTAATCTCCACCAATGGTGTAATAATCCAGTGATTTTAGTGCTGTTGATTGGTTGTTAGGGTTTTTTGACTCTGAGGTACTTAAAGTTGGATTTTTCGATGGAGATTCAGGTGCTTTCACCTGAGGTCTGTCTGGGTTGGAGCTTTTGGCTCTGTTATCTTTGCTATTTGGCTGATTCTCAGAGCTGTTTGCTGACATAATATATTTTATTTCACAAGTTGGTTTTATTTGGTTCAATATAAAAAGATAGCAACGATTTTCTTTTGGGTGTATGTAACAAATAAAAAATCGACAGCCTTAAAGGCAATTTACTTGAAAAGTTCTATAACCAGGAACATGCGAGTTAATCCTGTCAGAGAGACAATAAATTGATGTGGTTTTTCTACTTCAATTGATAGAAGGGCCTTTGGTCCTTTGATAATGAATATATAATGAGTTTGAAAAAATTTAACAAGCTGATGGAGGGTTTTGACATAATTTCTAAATTTCTAACCAAAAAAAAAAGAGAAAGAAATGGACTAGTTGTTATTGTTCACACAAGTTTCTCTTGATTCATTTTCTTTCCGAGTGATTTTTCACTCATTTGAGCTCATTGATGGTCTATTTAGATTGGGCTTGTGCCATTCGATTGAAATAACTCGTTCTTGCGATCTGGAAAATCACATTGACATGTTTGGCTCCGGTTTCTCTTACCATGGATGCGAAAACTCCCTTTTTATTGGTGATGACGGTATCTCCAATATTTTTCACCAGGAGCCTATAAGGGTGATCGAATTCTCTAACCTGCCCTTTATCCATCACAAGCACTTTATCGTAGTGCGCTACAGTGGACAATCTATGCGCGATAGTGAATATGGTCACGTCTTTGAACTTTTCCATGATTTTCTCCTGGATAAAGTTATCAGTGTCGAAATCCACATTCGCTGTAGCTTCGTCCAACACGAGAATCTTGTTTTTTTGCAGTAGAGTACGAGCCAAGCAGACCAGCTGCTTCTGACCTACCGAAAACACTGATGATGCATTACTCATGTCCGTGTCTAGCCCATTGGGCAAGGCACTGACCTGCCCCCAGAGGTTAGTTTCCTTGAGAGCCTCGATCACTTCATCAGTTGTGTGCTCTTCAAGCGGATCTAAATTCTTTCTTACAGTTCCTTTAAAGATAAAAGGAGACTGTGGAATGATTGAGATTTTTTTCCTAATAGCATGCAAACCGACCTTCAGAATGTCTACGCCATCGATGGTGATGCTGGATTCTGGCGCAGCCAGCTTATCTATCTCTACCATTCGGAACAGCGCTTGGATTATCGTACTTTTACCAGCTCCTGTTCTTCCTACACAGCCAATCTTCTCTCCTGCTTGTACGGAGAACGTGAGGCCTTTAAGGATATGGTCGGTGTTTTCTCGGTACTTCATAAATACGTTGCTGAAAACAACCTCTCCTTTAGATGGCCATGCGTTTCCTTGGTTAAGTTCTTTATCTGCGGGAAGAGCCAGTGGGGCTTCTTGTGGAAGTGTTGTGTACGACTCGATTCTTGCTGTGCTTGCCATTTGCATGAAGTGCATCAGTGTCTGTCTGAGCGCGAATTGGATGTAGTCGGTAATCGATAAGAGATAGCAGCAAGCAAGACCAATCACTGAGGGGTTATCGTTGTTTACCGATATCAAAATAGCAATTCCACCGCAAGCGAATAACGCTGATGAGAAATCACAATAGAATCCAAAAACTCTGTTTGAGTCGTAATAGAAATTATAAGCTCGGGTATTACGGTTCAAAAGGTTCATAAACCTGTGAACAAACCGATTTCCTTGACCAAAGGCTCTGATTGACACTAACCCTGACAGCGTGAGAGAGAAAAGACTGTAGATTGGGCTTCGGGTGAGTAGTTCAATGCCTCTGCCTTGAGTGATTGGTTTCTTGACGAATCTCACCAAAAGTGTGAAGAAAACCACGAGCGCCGCTCCAGGAAGCAGGAGCCAGGGGAATAATATCCAGATTGTCACAAAGATCGAGGTGAAGTAGAATGCAGCATCAACCACATCATTTTGCACCACGAGAAGAAATCTATCGAGCACTCCAAGATCATTGGAGAATCGATTCAGGATTCTGCCGCCCGGATTCGTGTCGAAAAATTCAAGAACGGCTCTTATTACGCGAGAGAGGACCTTTTCGTGAAGGACCTTGGAAGCTCGCATGCCAAAGTTTACGAACAATATCTCTCTCGATATCAACGCTAGGATGTACCCGCCGAGCACTCCTGAGATGATAATCATCGCTTTTGTTGGAGACCATGTGCCCTGAGTCCAATACCCAAGGAAGCGAGTGTAAACCACATAAAGGCCTTCAATACAAGCAAGGTTTATAAACAACACGAGGATAGTGAAGAAATTTCCTGCGTTCTTGATGTAATAGAGGTATGTCCTCCATCCTACTGCCGATGACTCGTCTTTCTCCTGTGAAACGAGCTTCCCTTTAATCTTAGCGGCACTCCCTGGAGATCCTGCTTCACCGCCATCTTCATTGTCGTTATATGCTTGCTCGCTTGCGCTGTCATCTTCTTGTTTCTTTTCTTCATCCGTCTTTACTTCAATTAGCTTTGCCTCAATCAACTTTTCTTCAATGGTCTTCTCTTCAATTATCTTTGATTCTATCGTCTTTTCCTCGACTGTCTTTTCTTCAGTTTTCATCATTTCCACGGGTGCCATATGTTCTGCCGTTTCATATTTGAGTTGTTTTGGAGCACTTCCCGTCTCCCCAGCCTGTGAGACGAGTGTGCCCATATCCTTTTGCGGGCTATTATTTTCAGATTGTCTATTCAAAATCGACAGCCGCTTTTCCAAAAAGAATAATTGGTGCTCTCGATGATCTTTTCTGGCATGGAACATTTCCATCATCTTCCTATCTTGTCGGACGAGTTCAGGCAAACTTCCATGAGCTTTTACAACTCCATCTTCCAATATTACGATTTTTTCGGCTTCCTTAGCAAAATGGATCTGATGTGTTGCGAGGATAACCGTCTTCTCTTTAAGAACCTCTTTTATTGCATTGAAAAAGAGGTTTTTTGCGACCTTCGAATCGACCGCGCTGAGTGGATCATCGAGAAGATAGATATCCGCATCTGAATAAAGAGCTCTTGCTAAGGATATTCTCGCCTTCTGTCCTCCAGACAGATTGGTGCCTCTCTCTCCGATTTCTGTCATATCTCCATTCGCAAACGCTTTGAAATCATCCAAGAGACTGCATGCCTCCACTATTCGATTATACTTGGCTTTCTGATAAGGCAAACCGAACAATATATTGTTCCTCACTGTCCCTGGATAGATTACGATCTCTTGCTCAACGTACGCAACGCGACCTGAATATCGAAGAGTACCAGTCGTTTTAGGTATTTCTTGCAAGAAAGCTTTGAGAAGAGAGGATTTTCCTGAGCCAGTCTTTCCGACAAGGACGCAAAGTGTTCCTTTCTCTATCGAAAACGTGACATTCCTAAGCAATGGCTCTTCGAAAGTGAGTTCATTGCCCTCTGCCGACTCTTTGCCCCAATACACTGCAAAATCATCAAACTCTATGCCATTCTCGCGGGAAAGAGGCTCGGGATAAGTCTCTTGGCTTTCATCGGTCTCAATTTCTTTGATCTCCAATAGCTGGATAATTCTCTGGAATGTCAAGTTAGTCTCGATTGCGAACTTGAAGGCCATGCTCGCAAACATGACAACCGAGTTTCTCAGCAAAGAAAGGAGAATAATAGTCGAGTAAACTTTGTCAGCTGTGAGAGTATTGTCCATTAATCCATACGTTATAAAGATGAGGAAGCTGCCGAGAGCAGGAGTCAGTCTCGCCATCATGTGTCCGCCGAAATATTCTGCATATCCAAGTTTTGTGAGCAGTCTTTCTTCTTTTTTCCTTGTCTTTTGGATAAGTTGCTTGAAGTAGATATCCCAGCCGTACATCTTGATAATCCTGATGCCTTCCAGCATTTCGTCAGTGAGCTTTATTCTCTCATCTGTAATAGCATTTTTCTTTTTCATGTACTTTCCACTAAGTTTGGAGAGTCCATATTGAATAGGCCAGAGCAATAAGATGAATCCGATGCCCGGAAGACAAGCAACGCCGAAAAGGGTCCATAGGATCAGCAACGAGCCAGCCAGAACCAATGGAGCGATAAACAAAAACGGAACTGTGTACATATTAAACTCGAAGCTATTCAACTCGTTGGCTGCGATATTCACAATCTTCCCAATATTCATGCGACTCACCGCAAAGTGGCTGCATCTATTAATTTTATTGTAGATCAGGCCAATCAGCGCGGGTTTGAGCTGTCCGACTAACCGATTAGCTTGAAAAAAGCTAAAATGATGGCAGTAGACATTCACAATAATAATCGCGAATAAACCTCCAGCCCATTTATATGTCATGTCTCTTTGAGAGTTTTGAATTCCTTCAAGCACCTTGCTGAGAAACAGCGTGAAGAGGACTTTAGTTGCGCTGTAAATCATGACAATAGACTGCTGTGTGAAAAGTCTTTTCCAGAAAACTCTCGCTATTGGCCAAACTAAAGAAGGGCGCTTGTGCTTTGCCTTGTACTTGGCGTATGCTCTCTCAAGCTCGTAGACTTTGTGCTTCACTTCTTCAGTTTTTCCTAGCAGTGGGACGTCTTCGAGCTTTATGTTTTCTTTACCTTTTTTTCTTCGTAACTTGCAGAGATTGCTGATAGCCCAAGCGTAATGAAAAAGACCTATCCACCAAGATCTTTCATAAGCGCTAGGATTTGGATCGACTTGGTTGTCGGCAGTCCAATCATCATGGTGCTGTTGTTTGTCGTTCGAATGCTCACTTTGTAGCTTTCTCGAAAGAGCTTGAGCAAGTTTTAAATCATCTTGTGATGAAGGGAGAAGGTTTTCGTCTGTGGCTTTCGGGTCATTCTCTTTAGGATCTTCTGCGTGAGCGTCACATTGTCTGTTAGATTCAAAGATAGTCGAAACGGAGTGGTCCGGAATTAAAGGATCAACATATACGCTCTGATAGCGCACATTAATTGGAATCCGCACGTTAGTTGGTGAGCGCGGAGAAACAATACTCTTTGAACTGCTTGATAACATTTATTTAAAATACAAAATTAGTTTAACAGAATAAAATGTTAGTATTTATATTGCTTTAAAATTTTGCAACAAATATGGAGCTTATAATAATACTTCATATCCAAATGGTTTTTTGGCGAGTCAGACACAGATACGAGAGAGTTCTACACATCTTTGTAACAAATAAGAAGTTTGCATCAGCTCTTTCGATGAATTCACATCGATATCTGCATACTATATTCGAATTTTCATGTAATTGGCCAAAATTTCTTTTCATTTGGTCATTCTATAATAAGAAACCATCTGCCTAAGATCCCTCATATCTCCTTCACCAGTTTGAAAAGAGGACTTATACGAAGATAAAAGAAGCTTTTCGTGGTTTTAATCAAATCTAAACGCATATCAAGTCTCAAAACGCTTACTGAAAAAAAGACAAATCCAAATTTAACAATTGTTCAAATTTTATAAAATCACTGTGCCAAAAATGTAATATTGCTTCTATTTTCCTTGAGTCTTTCCCTGCCAAGTTCTTATCTGTGTAGTTTAGGGCTACTTTTCATATTTTTCTGGCCTAACAGTTTAGATATGATTGATCCACGTTCTGAACTTATTGATAATAATAAGCGATTAGAATCAGCCTGCTACTCGAGCAGCGTCTCACGCCACTTATTTTATGAATATCATAACCACTAACATGATATATGGGAGCATCACGACTCTCTTACGCTGCAAAGTTCACATAGGGTAAATGACTCTGGTTTTTAACAGATGGATCTACAATGCAAAAACCAAGTATGTAACATGCTTTATTATATCCTCTGGCCTGCATCCATAAGCATTAAATATGGTAACATTTTGGCTTTCAAAATGTTTTCCCTTCGCGCCAATGTCTAATGTCTTTCTCGAGTTCACTCTCTTTTGAATGATTGGTATCTGGCTATTCTCACAATTAATGAATGATGATTCTGTGGGATCCTCCTAACATTGCTATAGATCAGAGGAGCGTATAGTATTCTCTATCGTTGGCCAAATAGATAGAATTTCTTGCAGAGCTGTTTTATTTTATTCTTTTAAATCTATAAAGAGGTTCTGTTAGGACTTCAAATTTTCCTACGCTCTATCTCTATCTGCCAAAACATTAAATTATAACAATGTTTCAATCATACACTATTAAAACTTATGTAACAATGCGCTTTCAGAAGCAACTTACTAAGATGAAATACGGCAAATGAATCACAGCTGTTGGAACCCATAACTCTAACAACAAAAACAAAAAAGAACAAACAGATACAAAAAGATTGCCTACGCCATTGTTTCTTTCTTGTATTTGATAAATCGCTTGAGATTTAACAAATGCTGCTTCAAAGTACCCACCTGTTCTTTATTAAGATCCTTTCTCGCAGCTTTAATTTTGTCTTTGAAAACGCTGTAACCGTAGTTAAGTATCGTCAAGAAATTCTTTTCTTTGAAGACGATATCGTAGTCGACGTCAGGATAAATATCAAATATCGCGTTCAACGCTTCTCCGATTAGCATCACATCATCATTCTTCAAAATTTCGATCAAATGGTCCGCAACCAGCGCATTATCTTCAATCGACGTTTTGTTCTTTGGAGAGGCTTTGAGAGCAACCAATTCGATGAGATAGAGCTTCGTCTGCTGATCCAACACGTGGAACAGCGCCTTCTTCGCATGTAAAATTTCGTGTAGAGAGATGTTCGCAGCAACTTCAGGCGATGATTTACCCAAAACAAGGAGCAAAAACTTGAGAATTTCATTCACTTGGACCTTCTCATGATCGACTTCTTGTCTAATGACCTTTTTGCTCTTTGAACCGTCGTCTTTCTCTTCCTCATCAGCCGATAGCGTCTGGTGATAGATAATCTCGATGTAGAATTTAAACTCCGACCACAGGAAAGTCACAAGCTCTGCTGAAAACTTTGTTACGCCGGCCGCATCGCTTGGCGCAGAGATCTGCTTGTAGATAGAGTTAATGCAGAGGTTCATTAAGGCGGAAAACGCAAATTCGATGATTCTGTTGCATCTGAATAGCAAGTTCGTAAGGTTCAGCTCCGTTAAAAACTCGTAGTGTTCTACGCTGACGTGCTTACACTTGTCAACAAGATTTTTCAAGAGTTTCTCTTTGATCTCATTCGATACGATCTTTTGGAAAAACTCGCTTCTTGGTTTGCTTGTGTCGACAGTATTTCCGGCCTTCTTTTCCATTTCCATGATCTGTTGTTCGTCATCTGATTCAATTTCACCGACGTCTTCAAATTCCGCTTCCTCTTCCTCTACCTCGAAGATATTGATCAAAAGTCCCAGGCAAACTTCGATCGCTGCAGCTGAATCCTGCCAAATTTTCACAGCTTCTTTGAATTGCAGGTCTGTCCACTCACCGCCTTTCGTTTCCTCAATTTCCTCGTTTCTATTATTCGACTCAGCAGTTTCATCTTCTTCATGCAGAGTAGAGCCCTCAGATGGATGAGTTTTAAAGTCTTCTTTTAATGCCTCCTTTGCGGAGAGTTTTCCTTTGCGGGCTTGCGGTGCCATCAGTTCGTGCATTTTGACGAGATTATTGATTTCATCGAGAATCTGGATGGAGATGATATCAAAGATGGTTGATAAAATCAATTCAGAAAGCTCTAATTTGTTTGGAATTTCCACGTTCATTGAATCGAGCTTGGTGATGATATTAAAGAGCATTCCTGATATGTAAGCCTTGAGCTCTGCAGAAGAGGACTTATCATTGAGGATAATGACGCATCTCTCCAAAATTTCTTTCGAACTAGCGATTCTTTTGCAGACCTCGAGGGATGATTCGGCGAGCACGTGCCAGTATGATGCGATACCTGTGAGAATTTCGTTGCTGTTAATCGTTAAAAATAGGCCGATACTCTCGCTTGTGAGCTTGCACTGAGTAATAGAAAGCAAATGCTCTTCTTCAAGCGCCTCGGCCAGTGCTGAGGCGATTTTGTAGATATATTCGACCATCAAAACCTGGACCTTTAAGGATTTACTTTGACTCTGCTCATTTAGCATTTGTTTCATAAGGGTTATTAGGATACTGTCGGCCACGGTAAGGATACCCGCTTGAAAAACTCTATAAGCGAGGTCGACTCCGTCGACTTTTTGCTCGCTTTCGCACAAATTGAGAAGAGCGAGAAGCGAATTCAGGACAATTTGGTGATTAGTATCAACGAGTCTCTCGATAAGGAGAGGAATGATTCCTTGTTCAACAACCCCTTTCAATACATTCTCGTCACTGAAATTTAACTGTGCGAGAGCAGTCGTTGCTATTTCTCTTGTGTTTGGATCGTAACTTTTCAAATTGTCAACTAATCGAACTGTATCTCTATCATAAGTTATCTCGATTTCTTTTTCAGGCTCCTTGTCTAACTGGAGATCGAGCGGGTTGAAGTTATTGCTCTTCCTTCGTCGGTGGTGAGACTTGAAACTGGGATTCATTGATGGCTACTTTGAGAAATAAAAAAATAGGATCTTATATATTTAATCTTTTGCTCTCAACAGAAAGTGTCAAAAAAATGTTTTAGTTTTAGTATTTCGAGGACCTTTTGCGCTTGAATGTCCCGATTGAGAATATGATTGCGGTTAATCCTTTCCAAAGAGACGAGATTAACAAAAATGAACTTAGTTGAAGTTCAGCTTAAATTTCTAAGTCGTCATTGTGAGACCAGAAGCTTGCTTACCCGCTGAGTTGTGGGTATGGTGAGAGAGAGAGTTATTCATATCTAAGTTATCTAAGTTTTTAACCCATTGATAACTATTCTGGGTCTAGAGATAAGTTATAAGAGCTAAATGGTACCAAAGTAAGGCAAGGATACACTCAATTCTGCTCTCACATTCGCTCTTGAGAGAGCACGATGCTATATTATTAGTTTTGAATACCCATATGACAATTTCGACAATGTTAAACGAAAAAATTGTTTTTACCTCGATAATAATTTAAGTATACACGTGTATTCAGACTCAAACCTCTGGAACCAGTATTGCCAGTTTTAAGGCAGGTAAATACTCTTTTTTTGAAAATCTGGAATATTTCCCTCTTATCCGAGCAAAAGCTCGAGTAGACTGTGATAATAAGAAAATGCAATAGGGAAAAGGTTTTGTTCAGTCAACACTCGTTCTCTTATATATGTAATCGTGCCAATCAGGAACGGTAGTGGTCGTCCACTCGTCGAGCTATGAAACGAAACCAATTTTCAATATGAGTTATTAAATTTTACTGTTTGAGAAGGTCAGAAAAAATTTTTGATGAGCAAGGCCAGAAATTCTCTTATAGTCACATTCCGTGGCCGAGTGTAGGAATCACCCTTCTCAAAAAACACATGAAAATATTCAACTGGAAGACGATCAAACCAGGCTAGTTTTGAGAACACTTCTCAGAAAATAAGTACATTCTTTTTCAGTTAACTAGCCTATTATTCGTTTCAATTTGTTCTATCTCAGAAAACTGGCTATTTCAGATAATAGGAGAATTCTTTGAAAGTTCTGGAAGTAGCCTCAAAAAAGAATTTCTAAAACCTGGCAAGCTTAATCTACAGGGTCCGTTCTCAATAATAATTCTTGCCAATTTCGCTTTTTAGCCTGGTAGGTCAATTTTCTGATAGAAGATGAATATTTCAAATTAGCGATAAAGGTAACTTCAAGTACTATAAAAGGAACTTTAAAACCAAAGAATCGAAATTAGAAGAGCCGTATCCCCCTTCCTTGCATGAGTTTTAGAATACACTCGCTCAAAAAATTGACCAAATAAATTTTTATTAGAGGCTAATTCTCCGCGAATCACCGCTTAAATTATATCTAATTCGAAACTGAGCTTCCGAAAACGGAGAAATTCCTGAATCTCCAAGCTTCTCAAAAAATCCAAGATTCGATGCTATAATTAGCAGTAGCCTCCAAATCACCCAGACATTCATATCAGGCATTCTCTAGGGCTGCCTCTGCATTCTAATGAATTTATTTATATGTTTACTGAAAATTCTTGTCGACAACTCAAACAAACGCATTTTTTTTGGATTTAGCGGCATCCAGTATTTTTTTTTTTCAGCAGCGAACACAGTTACCGATAAAATAGTTTCTTTGTTTCCGGTTTGCTCGAGAAGAGAATTTTCTAATGCGCTAAGTAAAGTTGTAATTGTTGTTGATAGAATTATCGATTAAATCAATGTAATTTTACTAGTGTCTTAACAGTTTTGTCTAATTTCGTTTAGAAGCTCAATCGGTGAGTGAATACGATATTAAGTCGTAGAAACGCTTTTCTATTTCTATTTCAATTTAGTTGATGTGATGTATGCCAAAATTTAATAAAAATTTTTCAACGAGTTTATCAGAAATTCAAATAGCGTAAATCAGAATATTTTTTTTAAAAAAATAGCAATCTCGAAATTTGATTAAAGGCTTAACAAATGTCAACTACCCCGTCAGAATCTAACATTTTCAAATGTAAAAAGACGCTGACAGCATTTAGACACTTCGGAGAGCCTGACTGCTTCTTGTTGTGCGAAGAATGCGAGGAAAATAGAGCAACCGTGAGCTGTTTGATCTGCGAACAGAATCAATGTGAAAATTGTAATGTAACAATTCATAACAAAGGAAAACGAGCCCAGCATACCAGGCAATTGATTAAGATGGACAGCAAGCAGTCACTGAAAGTCTTTTTTGTATCACTGAATTCTTTCAAGGAGGTTGCTAGGGTTTCTGCTACGGATCAAGACATCGGAATTAAATTTATTGATTTCATCAGATCAGCATTGGAGATAAATAAAATTGCTAATGAAGAAGCCGTAATTTACATTTATTACTTCTCGGATGTCTCGATTTCTCAAGAGCTAATATCGAAACTGTGCATTCATACAGACAAACTAAAGTATTGCTTCTTTATGGATGTAAACAAAGCCTCTCTCGTCAATGAGGTCAAAAACGTTCAATTTAATAAGGAAGTCATTCCAATGAACGACGAAAAAGTACTCACTCTAGCAAAATGCTTCTCTGCGATTTCCAAGGGCTACAAACACGTCTACATTTACGATCAGAAGAATGCAACACAGCTCGGCTTCCTTATACTTGTAGCTGAAAATTCTGAGCTTTCTGGGACCCAGAAGGTGTTTGTCAACGAAAATCAGGCTATGAAGCTGGAAGAACTCACTCCCAAGAAAACGATGAAATTGATGAACATGGGCAAGCAAGAAGACAAGCAGACCACTGAATCTGCCCACAGGGGTGCTACCAGCGAGGACTTGAGCTCCGAATTGTACAGTAAACTCGGCATTCAAAGTGGGTTTTTCTTTGATAACAGTCAAGGGGGTCAGCAACACAGCCTTTTCAAAACAAGTCTAAGTGGTGATTTTAAGGGATTCTCTAATGAGGAAGCTCCTTACTCGCAAACTTTCTCAAGAGCCTTCGGACCAGAAAGAAGAAACGAGCCATTTAGCATTTCTTTAGGAGATCCAAGTGACAACAAACGCTTCAATATTTCAGATTTTAGCGATCAATTTTACCAAAGATCTCCGGGTACTTCTCTTCAAGGTGGGAGCCAACAATCGAAAACTAATCCAAATATCAAACAAAGTGGTTCTAATGTGATGATTCGTCAGCCCATGAAAGAACTAGAAGTTGATGGGTCTCTCGAGCTCGGACGCTACATACAGAGCGAGCTCTACAAACTGGCGATACAAGGGGATTTAGTACTGCTTAAAGAAAGATTTGCTAAGATCATCAGCGAGACGGTCACTAAGAAATTCAATAGGAAGACATCGGATGTGCTGGATAAGGCGAATCAGGTCGGGATCCTCCACACAACTGTTAGAACATATGCGGATGGGCAGATCGCGACATATATCGGCCTCCAACTCGAGATTATCACTGTAGAATCGCTTGGTTGGATCGTCCGAAGTATTAAGAAGGACGCCATGGCACCAACGGAAAAACTTGTCCTCAGCCGTATCAAAGAGTGCTTTGCTCTGAAACTTAGCGCCGATACCTGGAAAAACCTGCTTAACTATCTATTAGAGTACCAATGCAGCAATAAGAAGCTTCCTGTTGGAGATACTGAAGGCATTGTTCCTTTCAAAATCTCCCAAATGCCAGATCCTTCAACTGGTGCTGATACCTACGTGATTGGTATCCAAGGAGAAGAATGGAGCTTTGATGATATCGGAACCGTTGATGAAACGTCACCGTCTTGGAAGGAGTTCATGAAGTTCCTCGACGACTTTTTTGATGAAGAAGAGGTGGAGAAATCAAAATCACAGAAAAAGGAGACTCCACAGAAACAATATCATTATGAGGACAAATATTCAGGTTACCACAAGAGCGAGAAGGTTTCAAATCAGATGCCAGAGGGGAAGGCGATCCCAGGAGGAAGGTATGGCTGCGCTCAGTTTATCAAAGCGTGTGGGCCTGAAACTCTTAAAAATGAGTCGCTTGGAAGGCTTAATTTATACGTCCAAGAGGCAATCAATAAAGGGATTTTACGGTACCAAAGAACTCTGCTGGTGAAGAATACACAAGCAGGCATCCTCGAAGGAAAGCTTGAGTCTCTTGAGAGTGCAGGGGAGAACAATCCAGCAGTAATGAAGCAACTACAACAACTCAACAAGATTAAAGCAGCTCTTATCGAAGTTTTAGCGGAGAACCCAGATGGACTTTCCCTTGCTCAGATTCCACAATATCTCAGAAGAAAACTCAGTTTCTCATTCAATTTGCAAGAGATGGGTTTCCCTAAGCTGAAAAATCTACTCAACACTATGACAGACGAGATCAAGATCGAGCTTTCAGGGACGAATCATTCATATGCTTCGTTGAAGCATCCGGAAAAATACGCGCATTTGTACAAAAGACGTGGTCCCAGAGGCTATTACGGACATACCCATGAAGAGAATCCTAGCATTCTATTCGGGTATTCTGTAAGCGGTGGCGCGCCTCATCACTATCAAGAAAGTGAAGGAGGAGGACACGCACATTACGTGCAAAACCCACCCTCTTACTCCAGACTCTACGTGAAGAAAAAAAGTCCCTATGCACACGAAACGCAGCCCCAGCATACCTCAAAAGTTGAATACAGAAAGAAATACAATACTTCCACAGATGATTACCTTCACAACGCCAAGAACTGTCTCGAGAGGCTCTTAAAGAAGAAATACCCTTCTGGCGTTGATATTGACCAACTTTATAGCGACTTGTCAAAGGAGCTTGGCAGTAACTTTAATTTTTATGCTTTTGATTGTAGAAACTTCTACGAATTTCTCACACATAAAGCCGAGGAGATCGCCGAGGTCCAGTTTAAAAAGGCCCCAGGAACTCAAAAGTCTTCTTACGTAGTCTACCCGAAGTATTCTCAATTCATGCCGACATATCAAGTAAAGGAACCCACTCCAGAAAGGTACTTTTTCCAGCCGCAACCGCAGCAATCAACCCCAGTGAAGACTAATAAACCTCCCTTATACTCGGGAACCGCTTCATACTACTATGGCGGGGGCAATTACCCAAATCAAAGCAGTCCTGGACTCAATACCTTGCTTTTCAACACACAAAGCCCTTTGTTCCAAATCAACACGAATGTATCCGCCAGCAAGTCTGCAGAGAGCAAGGAGAGACAGTACTTCAGCCCTGTTATCCAGGTCGATGAGTCTCCGACGCAAATTCGAAATGAAGGTTATTTGAAGAGTCACTTTGGAGCATTTGAGAGCAATCTTTCAGGAATCGAGACGCCGCAGTCAGATCCGAGAAGTGGCAGGGTGAAGGAAGAACCCTCTCTTGAAACTGACGATCACATCAAATTCATTGATAATTTGTTGAAAGATAACAGCCATCCAAAGAATAAAGCTGGCCCCCAAGAAATCAGTCTCAATGTAAGCAATATCAGCAGTACATGGGACAAAAGCTTAAATTATGACAAGAGCCAAATGAAAGCCTCCAGCAGCGATTTCTATTCAGGAAATCCGTCATCAATCCGGTATCCACCAGGACTGAAGATAGGTGGTCGTGTGAGTAATGATAAAGAAGACACCCAAAGTGGCAGGTTTATT
>ENA-UOTX01001178-UOTX01001178.1-compost-metagenome-genome-assembly--contig:-NODE-1178-length-21429-cov-16.192160_pt1 | contig 21429 bp, 11 predicted proteins | sample MGYA00238143_ERZ746982 | MGnify/ENA primary metagenome ERZ746982 (study PRJEB28758, sample SAMN06268862) | compost metagenome | isolation source: single cell | place: USA: California, Emeryville, Joint... | reverse complement strand
TGAATCAAGTTCAATAATTGGCTCTTCTCTTCAGGGAAAATATTTGGCACACTAAGGATCTTCCTTGCAATTCTCCAGTCAATCATTTGATTTTGGGAAAAAATATTGACAATCAGCTCCTCCATTCCTTGTTTGAAAAGAAATCCTTGACTTCCTTCTCTTTTTCCAGGATATTCTTCTTTCTTTCTTGCAGAGATATCGAGATATCTCACCCAAGGTAGATAAATTTCCTCTTTTTCGTTTTTCTGGAACTCTTGGTGTAAATGTTGCATAATCTCTCGAGATCTCTCAAAATAAAAAGTAACACCTTTGGATTGATCAATGTTATCCAGGTATTTCATCGCTATCTCAAGCTTGTAAAAATGATCTTCGTCGCTTTTTTCTTGAAAAATTTTTGTGAACTCCTGTTCTTCAACGGGCTTTGTGTTTCGCGACATCATCGATAGCGATATCGTCTGCTGTGTCTGAGTTGTTTTCGTTTCTGCTGAGGTATTTTTGTTGATTGGGTCAATCATTTTTTCTGCGTTTTGTTTTTTAATTATTAATATGTAAAACTCCCTCAAAGCTATCAAGTAAGAGGGCAGAAATGGGAACAGAAATATTAACAATTAGCTTTGAAGACGCTCTACTTTAGTCTGAGAGAAGGGATCTATTGCAGGCCAGACAAATATAAGATGCTGAATCGTACTGCGGCGGGCAATACGACTTCGAATTGACATGCAATCTTTACAAATCACAAGCAAATTTAGACGAATTGATTACGAGACTTGCTACTTTTTTTTTCTTATTTCACTGAGCTAACATTCACTGAGCTAACATTAACTGAGCATACTCAGATTTCAATCTCTCACTCTCTCTTCTTCCTTCAAAATTAAGTCTGTTAGTTGCTATTTTTGTACGATTTTAATGTGAGATTCTTCTCAGTACGTTTTGTATTTTTATTTATTAAAACCGGGTATTTGATTATTACTTCGTATACTGAGAATTCATAATTAGAAAACTATCAAATGGTAGAGAGCGGGAAAAAAAAATGAATATCCAAATTGAAATGATCTAATCTATGGAAGTCTGGTATCAAGAGATGAGCAACCATAGATTTGTAAAATCTATCCAGAAGCAAGCATCATCAAACTGCAATTCAAGCCTGGAAGTGGGATCAGCTAAACTCTTTTTTAGAAGTTAGTCACAAGCCGACGAGCTTTAGATAAAAAACGAAAGATGCTCAAAATTGGATTGTCCTCTTCTATATAACATTACCAGTCATTTCGCAACAGATGAAGAATACTACATTAAATTAGAGAGAGATAAATTCCACTCATATCTAATAATGGAGATCTTGCACAAATTCCTGCTCTATCAGCTTGATTAGTTAAGTGGTCTCAAATCTTGAGAAATATCAGCGCATAAGATAGAAAGCCGTATATTCTTTGCAAATTTAATTTTCACTGTATATATCAAGGGTCTCCTATGAGAACTAGCTAGTTAAAACAGTCTAATTTTGAAAGCAATAGAGAGATATTAGGCAAATATTAACAACTATGGCCAAAATTCGGATTTGTTGTTCTTAATAAATTGTGTCCTTGTTCGTTTGTTAAAATATTTGTCCTGGAAGACTAAATGAGGCTGCTAGTAACGAGAGATTGCGGAAATTCAACGATTGAGGCGGTTTCAACGAGATAAATGCTCAAAGAAACGTTTAATAGCCTCGTTTAACCATTATTACTTCAAGAAGATCATAAAGAAGAAGAAAAAAAAAAGGAATTGAAATATATTACTGTTAAGTCACATATCGTTCAGGGCCTGCTTCAATTGAAAGCTTTTCCTGTTGTTTCTATCTTCCCTCTCATTAGGCTCTTAGAAATTTTCCGAGGGTATATTGTTTTATTTGACTCGTCCTTCGACTAGCGAAACCCCATTCTTATCCACCAATTTTGACTCCTTGATGCTGTTCTTAAGGGAATGGTTTGTATATTACTGTCCCTATCCTAGTTCTCTTCACTCTCAAGAAGCTTGCAGATTGTCTGGCTAATCGAAAGTAATTTCCCTCTCATGCAAAACTACATTTTCGCAGTTTGCCTTCGAGCAAGTGTTTCCAATTCAGGCGATTATCTACAATTTCCGATTAGAAGGCAAGTAGGACCAGTAAATACTGAAAATCTAGAGTTTAATCAATTAGCTTCTCATTTATTTTAGGATTCAATGGTGGCAAGTGAGTGCCAATAATTTTTTTCAGGCTAATTTAAACTTCAGTCAGTATGGTCTATCGAATTTAAAATCGAAATTTTTAACAAATTTATAATCGTAAGCTTCAGTCGCCGAATCAACGAATCACGACCCAACAGAAAAAAATCAATGGAAGTAAAACAAGAAGAAGAAACTTTCATCCAGGAAAGTGAATCAGTTCATTCTCCTAAAAAGTCCTGTAATGAGAAACTACAAGTCACTGAAAGGCCATACAAGTGTACATTCAGCCCCTGCACGAAAGCTTTCAATCATCGCTCCACTCTTGTTAAACATATGAGAATTCACAAGGGAGAGCGTCCATATAAATGCAACCTCTGCTCACAGTCCTTTATTCAGAATTCGAATCTCAAAAGACACATGCTCACCCATACAGGAGAGAAACCTTATGGCTGTGATAAATGCGGCAAGACTTTCACCACAGCCTCTAATTTGAGAATTCATAAGCAAGTTCATCAGTCACATCAAATCAGAGAGAAATTCACCTGCTCGTACTGCCATAAAAATTTTCTTTATCGATGCAGTGCGTTCAAGCATGAGAGCAGATGCGCTCTGAGGAAAACCGGTCCTTGCAAGGTCAATCCATCTATCGAAGAGATACACCATGAGCCAACGAAGATGATAAAGAAAGAAGAAGAGGAGGAGAGAAAGGTTGAAGCTATCAAAGTTTCGCCGATCGTTCAAACCTCAAACTATTGCCCCCAGTCGAAAGAGACTACCTCTCATCATCCTTCAAAGTCCGCGAACGCTTTGTTTCGATCAACAGGGCAGAAGGCTGACAGTTTTGGAACCCTTATGATGCTACTGAGCCAATACACATTACCGAGCAACATTGTGAACGCTTTGAGTGTGAGGCTGGGACAAAGCATGAACTATGGACTTCTAATAAGAAGTCTAGCTATGAACATGGAGCTGATCGAAATTTTGAAAAGAAGGCAATTCCTGAGCTCCAAGTTTTAATTCAAACGCTCTATTAACCAGATATCTAGCTATTTATAATGAAAAGCCTTAAGTTAGGTGTCAGTATAAGTTCTAATATTCAGGAGAGTTTTTTTATCTCATTCAAAATCTCTATAACTATTATGGTAATTTGCATTATTTTTTTTAATAGAGTAAATTAACTGCATAATGAGCATCATGTTTTTTTTTTTAATACCCACAATCTCTATCTGGTGTCCTATGCAGGTAGGTTGGTGCTGCTGAAGCTTGCTCTACTTGGAAATGTAAGGTATATATCGTAAATGAGTTTGAATTATTAACCTTTTCCAATTAATTTGACTGGAAAAATTTACGGCAAGACGTCAGTTGGGATACAATAGAATATAGAGACAAAACTCGAGCAAATTAGACTCGTTCTCCATATTAAAGTGACTCACAGCTCGATACTATCTCTATTGAACCTAAGAAAACGTTGAGGAATTGGACTATACGAGTTGCTTCTTGCTTTGTGCTTATTATCTAATTACAACTAAAATTTATTGTAGAAAAGGCAAATCGAATATATTCTGATTTTGGCAAAGCTTCAATTCAGTATTTCCGAATCGTCAGATGGAAAAGGCTAAACTCAAGCCAGCCATGTATAAGATTAGCCAGAGGCATATGAATTGTATGGAGGTTAGATAAGAATTCTCTATGAATTGTTCAGGAACACTTTGGTCTGTTAAATAGCAATGAAAAATGTTTTAATGTGTTTCAAAACAACACCAATGAAAAAAATATGAATATCTCTTGCATTGCAATTTCTTTGTTAATTTTTCTCTATTCTCCTCAAGGAATATAATAAAATGAAGCAATGACACTCCTTTCGAACTGATTATTGGAAGAGTCGGACTAAACTAATTTCAATGCCCGAACATTATTCTTTAGGAAATTCTTTACAACACTCTATGCTCAATAAGACAATGTCTAAAATATATCGAATTTGATACACAATTTAATTCACATATTCTCTATCTCTCCTAAAACAGTTTAATTTACTATAGAAGGGAATTCTTAATGATTATACAATATTTTCGGCTGATAGTTATCAGGCACAAATTTAATAGGTGACTTATACTTCCTATAAAAAGGAGCAGCACTTTGTTCATTCTGCGCACTCGCCACATGAGTCCTTTCTGTAAGCAGAACTTCCGTTTTCACATTCTTTTGTCTGGAAGCACTCGAAGAGCGATTTACCTTCATCCATATCGACTCTGGACGGTGGCTGACCAGCTCTGATAGCAAAGCGCTGATAGGTTTACGCTGCGGGCTTACCTCCCGCTTCACTTCCTCTAACACAGCAAGGTGATTTTTCGCTGAAAACGAGTTGTTTGGAGACTGCTGCCTGCTATCAAAAGGCGAAGCAAGAGACAATTTTTCAAGCGAGCTTCTCCGTGAACCTTCGGTTGGAGGTTTTTCCTTGAACTTCCTGTATTGCGTTAAGAAAGATGAATTCCCAAGGCGCTTGGACCGATCAATCTTCTTCTTTGTTGCATCTTGCGTTGAGTTATCAGCATCTGAAGTATAACGTTAATGGAAATAAAAGAAATTCTATAAATTACCTCCTTTTGCCGTTGCTACCTCAGTCTGAAAGAATATATGGGCTCTCTTATGAATATTCTTCTTTTTCATGTAGTACTCTACCAATTCAGAGTCGGTCATTCTTGGAGACGAGAAATCCGAGCGATCAAGTGACACCTGGGTATATCGACTCGTTCTGCGGCGCGGCTGTATCTTCTTCAGGAACCTTTCTGTGAATTCACTGACGACAGGACAGCCATGGCTGTCGAAGAAAGGAGACTCCTCTCCAAGATTGAGTTTTTGTTTAAGCGTCTTGACGTTCGATTGATTGATGCTTTTAATTCGCTCACTGTCCAAAGTTTTCGATGCAGTGGGGTTCCTTGCACTCAAATCAGCTCGTTTTCCCCTCAGCACCGCCTGGAGCCCTTTTCCTCCCTCTTTCCAGAGGGTCAAGCGTTTTTCAGATGACACTGCTTTTTTCTTCGCGGCAGGACTTATCGACGACTTTGCTTTTTCACCCTCAGGATTCGGCGTCTCGCTCTGGGTCATAAAAATGGGAGGTTTTTCGAGACTTCGATCGGTTCGTGCTCTCGGACTTATTGATGGGTTCGCGCTGTTGGGTTGGTGCTTCAAGAGCTCTTTAGTGTTTTCAATTTTCTCGACTTGTTTCAAACGCCATTCATTCTTCTGGTTCATCCTTGCTCTAAGGGACCTGACAGTACCTGGGAAATCTCTTGCAAAGTTCATCAAATCCTAAATCAATTTAATTTGACAGCATATGACCATGTAGTCTAATAATATTCATACTGAGCCGTTAATTGAGTAAATTTTCGCTCTTGCAGACCGACACACCGCATTGACCGACCTCTTTTGCGTCATGAAAAAATCCTCTTCTCCGAAATACTGTCCTTCTGTCATATAGCATATCTATATCATCGAATGAATAGCATTACTAGTTCAATATCTGAAAATAAGCAATAGCTTACCTGCTCTTTTGCTGTTTTTTTGATAGCCATTTTATACGTGCGCTGAATCTCATGTAATTTAAATTCCGCAAGTGTCGTTTGAATTTCTGCCGGGTTCTTCTCGGCTGGATTCTGCTTGATTTCTCTTTCAAACTTGCAGAAAGAATGATAAGAGAACTCTACAATGATCATGACAATAGAGCTTTACCATAACCTCTCCCTCTTTAATGAGATACACTTTATCACCTGGATCTCCCACCTTATAAATATAGTCTCCCTTGCTGTATTTTCCTAGTTTCATGATGCCAAGTAAACTCAAATGCGATTTTAGCGTCAGTCCAGGGAACAAGCTCTTCCTCACCAGCTCTAAATTATCCGAAACTTTCCTCTCAGAAATCAGCGTCATCAGATCATAATATCCCTCCCTTCCGAACGACACCATTTCGCAGAAATCCTTACAAATCAGTGTTCGAGCGCGCGGTCTTCTGCTGAGAAGCCCCAACTCTCCAAGTAAAGTCCCGACAGTCAGTGTCCTTTCATAGAGCAATGTGAAAATATCCTCCTCAAAATACTGCTTGATATCTTGGATATTCTTGAGCTCGATTCCTCCAAGCATCTTGTTAAACATAGACGCTGCTTCGATCATTGCGGACTCACGCTGACTCGGTCGTACCGTGGCCTCTTTGCTCGATTCTGAGCAACTGGAGCCGCTGTCGCTGCTACTATCATCATCAGAGCTGTTTGCTGGGTCAGCCGCTGACTCAGAATCAAATTTTTCAGTGGTGAGCTGAGGGTCTAGTGATAACGACTCGACGGAGGTATCGTCGTCTAAATCGACTTTAAAGAGGTTTTTTCCAGTCTTCTGCTTGGCGTAAGTAGTAGTCTGTTCCTGAATTTCCTGCGCCTTTTGGTCCTGGAACTCAAAATGCAGCTTTGCAGCTATATCGAATCGTAGTTCTTTCGCAGGAGATTTGTGGGCTGATTTGGGACGCTTGGTCTGAGAATCCAGGAAACTCAGCCATTTTTTTTCTTTTTCGATTATATGTCTGGGCTTCGAGTTGAAAACATTCACGCTTCCTTTTAAAATGAGATAGAAACGGTCAGGTTCGTCTCCTGCACGAAAGATCGTCTGTCCTGGCTGAAAACACTCGTATTTCATAAGCCGGATGCACCGCTGAGGCAGCCGATAGTTTTTGCTTTGAGGGTGATCGTGCATGAAGCTAAAGCAGCGAAGCTGCGACGATAAAGTCAATAGCTTGTTCAATTCTTTTTGGTAAAGGTTTGCTCCTCCTCCTCTGGCTCTTAATATCTGCAGCATTTCCTTTCAAAAGGAGTTTAAATTAGATGACATGACAACTCTGCATGTGATACTTCAATTTTATCTTTTTGATAGCTTCTTATCTTCTGTTTTGTCAATGTGGCCTCTTCGTTTTTCTCCTCGACGGTTTCAGTGTCTTCATCAATGGATTCTATTTTATCTGACCATTTTTTCGTTGCTTTCCTAAGAAACGTGCATTTATATGGTATTTATTTCTTGATTTGGAAGAGTATACTTCGAAGAATGCCTGGTCTCTTGCTGGTCTTGATGTACCTGAAGTAATGATTCTAAGAATTCATTGTTCTGCACGCTGATCATGCTGACTCTTCTTTTTGGGGGTGATATGCTAAGAAAAGCTCGAGATAATCGTTTTGATGGCCGATGGAACCAGGCATTCGGTGCTTGTATTTGATTATCTGGCTGGTTTGACTGTTAGAGCCGAATCGTCGAGAATCATTACGCTAGATTGTCGTTGACCCGCGTTCAAATATTCCTGAAAGGCTACTTTTTTTCTGACCGAGAGCATGGGCTCATTCGAAAACCGAGGGGTCGAACCGTTCATGAGGACTGATGTGATAATGGGGGTTTTCTCGATTAGTTCTTAAGAGTCTAAATATTTTAAAACTTCTGGTTATGTAACATCAAAAATCATTTTCCATACTCATGTCGATACTCATTTAGGATATCTCTTAGTAATGAACTGCTATGTTATGGGAAGGTTTTGCTTTGGTTTCAATAAGCAAACTACTTGTTCATTAGGCATTATCAGCGATAAGCTGTCTCAGTGAATTGCTTTTAGTTTTTTTTGTTAATATTTTCTCTCATGTTTATGACCAATTGTGGTATGTATTTATGTGTAAGACAACAAACAAATATATATTTCTCTCTTAATTTTATCTAGTTTCTTTAGTATCCTCTTGAGCTGTTCCCATAAGTCAATCTTACATCAGCGTCTTACTTCCCAGTTTCGAGGAACTTGTCAATTCCTTTGTTATCTTCAGTCATTTCACTGAAGTAGGCCTCCAGAGTAGATAATTTTTGTAATGGCTCAATTTCTGATTTGTAGTAATCTTGAATATCTTTCAGCTTCTTCGTATCATCTGAACTATCAACCAGATTCAACGCAATACCTTTATGTCCGAATCTTCCCGTTCTACCCACTCTGTGCAAGTAGCATTCATAATCAATAGACCTGGTTCTTGTCTGTGGGTCGAATTTCATAGGAATATCCGCATTGATCACAAATCCAACTGATTTGTTATCAATACCTCTGGAGAGGAGATTGGTCGTAATCAACACTTTGAGATCTCCTTTCAAGAAGAGCTTGATAGCCTTATCTCTCTCTGCGTTATCGAGATCTGCATGCAACACATAGCTTTTGAAATCTTCGTCGTTCAACGCTTTGTGCATTTTGTTTGCTTCGTCGGTTCTGTTTACGAATATAATAATTTGGCCTTCGAATCCGATGTTCTTGAGTAACTTGATCAGGAAATCGGTCTTTTGTCCGCGATCTGTCTCGAAGAAAAGTTGTCGGACGTTAGTAAGGTTCAATTTCTCTTGAGGAATTTCGATTTTCTCGACCTGCTTGTTTTCGTAGTAACGATCGAAGAATTTTTTTAGTTCATCGTTGAAAGTAGCAGAGATAAACAAGATTTTCGCCTTTGGGTTTGTTGCTTTTAGAATGCTTTCAGTGTTCTGTGGGCCAGTTTGGGAGCCACTGAAGATATCATCGGCTTCGTCAATGGTGAGTATTTTCAATTCTTTGAGGGATAAGTTGACTTTGGCAGTGATCGGCTTTTGGTTAGCATCGACAGTGTTAACTTTTGCGGATCCTTTCAACAAGTTGATAATCGTGCCAGGAGTCGTAATCAGCACATGGCCTCCTCCAAGGAGACTTGAGTAGTCACCAGCCTTAATAAGACAGATTTTGAGATTTTTATAAGTTTTCCCGCCAGGCATGGTCACAATATTATGCAACACTTTTGCGATTTGGTTCGCGAGCTCACGAGTGTTGGAAAGAATGACTGCTTGAGGTGAAAAAGTCGCAGTGACTCCCATCGGACCTGACTTAATCGATGGTTTGGTGGATTTGGTTTCGTCGATAGTTTCCAAGGAACTGACCAAGAAACTGAGTGTTTTTCCTGACCCATTCTGAGATTGAGCTCTCAAAACGACTTCTGGTTTCTCCTTGATCTTGGAAATGACAGAGCTCTGGATTCTGGATGGCTTGGTGAATCCTTTCTGGATGAGAAGGTCTTTTAATTCCGTACTGATGCCAAGTTTCTCCCATGACACGTCAGCAAGGTAATCTTCGTTGAGATTTATGTATCTACGAGCAAGGACAGCTAAGAACAGTTAGAGACGATCTAAATATCGCTATTACTTTCATCCTCGACTTCCTGAGGGACTTCAGTGCCTGCTTCTACCATTTTAATGTGTTATGTGTAATCTATTTTCCGCTTTTAATTTTGATTATTTAAAATAGGCTTGAAAAATTCTTTTGAATGTGAGAAATCTAGTTGAATCGACGCACGATGTCAGAATACCTGCTTCTATCGAAACGCCACTTTAGAAACTAATGATCATGCATGAAGGAATGATAAGGAAACGTAACTTTCACAGCCAAAAGGCCAGTATGCAATGAAGGAGATCACATTATAAATGAATTTGCATTGATAGTCAGCTTTTCTGAATGCATTGAGGCTTAGTTTACATGGCAAAATGCAAGAATTATAAGGAGATTAACTAACATAGAAAAAACTACTCAAGCTCATCTAAGAAGTCCTTTTGTCTAATCATATCAAACAAATTTTCGTTTTGTCTTATCTCATAAGCAGAGACCTTGCTCAGCACGTCTTTTGTTGCCCAGACGTCCTGGGTGGCTTTTTTAAAGTTCAAAAACCAATGGTAGGCCACTCCAAGCGTCAGACTGGTAATCACGATGAATTTGAGATACTCCATTGCATAGCTGAAATTCATATAGGAGAGAGTTTCTTGATAGACTTCGAGATCGAGGAGCTCAGAGCTAATCTTAATATATTTAATAACATGATCTATTAAAGCAATATGACTCAGGGTTCAATGGGCGACATGTACCTCGTTTAATGTATTCAGATTCATCAGTTCCTGTGCTCGATAATATGGTGCGGTTTAGCACACCAATAGCTTTCGTAAGACCTTTTTTCAGCTCACCCTGATGTGCGTCTTGACAATCTGAGAATAAATTAGGTATTAGCTCTTTATAATAGAATTTTTTTAAATGATTTTACCTTTCTTTTGTGTTTCAGAAACTCCTTCATAAAGAAGCTGGCATACATCAAAATGATTAAAGTCGTAAAGTTTCTTCAAATATTTTTCAAACGAACCGCCTTGCAGTGTTTTCGCGGTCTGATTGATTCGCTTTTCCTCGTTGATTACGGCATATATCGACTGGTTCTTGAGATCTATCCCTAATAAAATACCGCATTTTAGTTTAATTCTGTAATATATAGAGCCAATACCTGCGTATCTCGGCGGTTCATGGACGACGGCTTCATACATGGCCATATTATTCAAATTTTGAATTGCAGAGGCTCGGCTTTCTAAATGGTTGATATGAGCAAGTCCATCAATGATCTTATCAAGGAATATCTCCTCTCTGTAAGTCATCCACCCCAACAGCAACAAATACACGGTAAGTATGAAAATTCCCTCTCTCAGGGTCCGTTTAATGCTCAGCTGGAACTGGAAGCGATCTAAAATGCTCTCTTCTCCACGCAGCGCAGGCTGGATACTATCACTCCTTTTGAAGGTTTCTTCATCCTTTTCTAATGCTATACGAGACTCTGGCTTTTTAAAAGAATCTCCTTTGTCCACGCCATCGAGAGATCCGATCTTTTTTGGAGATGCAGGCACTCCGATTGTATCTATTGGCAAATGTATTTCTTCTCCTTCTTTCTCGTGCCTGAAACTCTCATGTCGAGAAGTGTCGTGTCTGATACTTGTTTCCCTCGAAACTTTCAAATATCCTTCGAAAAGCCTTAAAAATCTCTTCATCGTGTTTTTCAGGTAATAGAGGATGCCGGTGTTAATGAGGTTCCAAAGGAAAATAAGCAGTAGAAGACTGCTAACTAGAATCCTAAACAGACCATTGAATCCCTCAGTCTTCTCGGTGTAGTTTTTGTAGAACTCTTTCGCTATAGAGCTTGAACCCTGGAACAAGGGACCATTTGCGACTTTGCTTAAAAATTGAATTCGGTTGTCGAATTCGTCACCGATGAGGCCTCGTTGCGCTGCGTCGACGAATTTCAAGCCTTCTTGAATAAAAATATAGAGTAGGTTTGTGAACGGCGCTCTGTCAGAGGAAATATGTAGAGGTTCGTACTCATCCATTGCCACGAGGACCTCGGTTTTGTCGAGCATAGGAACGATTGCTAATTGGTAATGAGTTGAATTAAGAAATTGTTGTTCTTCTTGGAGAGTAACCAGCTCCTTGGAGAACTGAGCGGTTAATTCTTTCGTTGGAATGTCGGGTGTTGAGTTAAACCCGAGTTGTAAGAGCAGAACCCCAAGCGAGGATATCGCAAGCGTGCGATTATTGAAACTTCCGAGGGCATCGACGCCGAGTGTCAATGAGCTGATCTCTGAACTCTTTTTAAAAATATGAATAGCTGCATAAGATCTAGTTAGGGAAGTCCTCGGTTTCTGAAGCGTTACCTGCAATTGCAATGATAATCGCGCAAAAGAAAATGGTTGCTGCCTTGAGATTTTTAATGAACTGTGGAACTGCGCGGTTCGAGAGCTTGTCTTTGAATTCCCGCAGAGCAACTCCTTCTAGCGTATCTAAAATGAGAGTTAAACCCTATTATTTGTATTCACAGAGCGCATTTAGTTACCTTCTGTGAGATCAAATTGCTTCGCTTGGCCTATGCCTACGTGTTCAGGCTCTTCGTTAAGATTTGCATAGTCTAACAACATGGTTAGTGAGGCGTCTGCATTCTGGAGGTGAAATTACTTCCTCTTTTTTCCTTTGCGGACACGCTTATTAATTTAAGCTCGTTGCCTGGAATCATTTGATTTCCTGAGAGGTTTTGAATAAAAATTCGATATGCAAAAATCAAAAAATATCTGCGCACTCGTTAGAATTTAAGCAACGTATCTCGCAAAGGTCTTTATTAAATATACAGTCTCTCATTAACTATTTGAAGAATACATCAAGACAGCGCTCTTTCGAGTAACACATGAAATTCTAAAAATTAATCAAAATATTCTTGCTAATATTCACTGTTGTTTAGCCTCTTCAGCCTCACCTTCAGGACCTCCAAGTTCCCGTTGCATGTTGTAGGTTTGGATTTGTAGTGTCGTGAGGTTCTCCGATAGGAAGATCACGAAGAGAGCTCCGGCAATAGTAAGGTAGAAAAACACAAAACTCGCCTCGGCAGTGTTGCTTGTTGCCCACATATGCGCCATATACACTGAAATACACAACAGGAAGAGCTTCGCGTAATTCTATTGAAAATGAGTTGGTGTTATAAAAACCAAAGAAAGATGATTTACAAAGATAACAAGGAGTCTGATCTTGAAGAGGAGCTCGTATTGTGTATAAAGAAGGAGTAATATCATCGACAGGTCATAGAACGTTCCCGCGGTGTGGAAGAGGTACATTATCTATTATTTTAACAAATGAGTTGAGTTAGCGCGGTTAGAATGTAATTTTATAGATTACCGCAAGCATGATACCAGTGAAGTATGAGAGATACCCATCGCTGAACTGTTTATACCGATGGAATTTATGGAAAACCGCGTGGACGGGAATCGAAAAACTGATAAGCATGACGTATAATACATAGTAGTAGAGCTCTTTGTATCGATTAAACATCTATTTCATAGTCAATGTTAAGCGATGTAGAATTCTCATTAAAAGTTACTGATGCTTGCAAAAACCAGCCAAAGTTGAGATTAGGCTCAATATAATTCGGCGCAATTGTGTCTAAGATTCCTTTGCTCCAAAAAACCTGCATAAATGATTCAACGAAGGTTATAAACCCTTATCGTTACATAATTTCCAAGGATAAGCCCAGAAGCGAAGATCGCAAGGGAGTACGAGACCACTGTTGAGCCGAAAAAGCACAAGGCCTTTCTCCAGGAAATATTGCGCCTATCCGCGGTGTTTTCGTAGACTTGCAACAGAAGGACAGCGATTATTGGCACTGCTTGGATGTTGTGATAAAGGCAATATCCGTATAACAGTCCACCGGCGAAATATCCCCATCGACGGTTTGCATAGACGGCAAATAGCGGCAAGAATATCTCCAAACAATTCGTCGAGAGTCTAATGCATTGTAGGATCTATATTACAGCAATGAGTGAATTAATTTCGGTAGGCGGGCCTTACTGAAAATGGATTAAACAGAGCCCAGAGACTCCATGCGGCTCGGTCTTTCTCCTTCATTTTGCCTTCAAATCGCTCGATCTATGGCGTAAAATGCTATCAGTTTGTCGATAAGAGCTTGCAGTTACAGTCATCAATGGGCTCGAGATCAGGTAAGCGACGATTATATCGATCAGGATCATAAATGCTAAAGTAAGATGTTTTTCGACGCTGAGGGTTTTGAAAAAGAAGACTTCCAATGGTTTCTAGGCAAGGGGTTAAAGGGAGTCGATTTCCAGTAGTTACGTGGAAGATAAGTCTGAAACTATAGGGGTCATAGCCTTTATCCATTAAGAAAAAGCATTCTTCCAGTCTTCCATAGTCGGTTTGCAGAGAATTTGTATAAGGGACTTTCAACGAGACTGTAGCGATGTCAGTAAATTCAAATAGGATGAAGCGGACGGCAACTGCGATGAAAACACGCCAGGAGAGAAAAAAATTGCTCATATCTTTTGAATTTAATCCGAGTAAAGAATTTTATTGTATTATTCCAGCCGTGCCTCCTAAACTAATCTTTCAGCTCTTTTTACCATTAAACACGTGCTTCACCCTATACCCATCGACAGAAGAATCTTAGAGAGATAATATATATTCGATTGGTTCATAGCTTGTAATAACTACACGTATATATCACGTAAATCAGAAAACAATCAACAGCTTAGTCAGTTTTGGTATGACTTGCTTCTTCATGTAATTTTTTCTCAATTTTCGTGCCTACTAATTTCAAATAATAGAAGCAAACGGGGCAAAGAGCCGACAGGAATATTCCGCAAATCACCAATCTAAGCACCTCTCTGAACCAATATCGGTAATATATCAGCTCGCTTTCGAAAGTGAGAATTTTAGCGAGGTAAGAGGCGGGAATTCCTACTAACACGCCCATTATGACCATTCGCGCAATCTTCATCCAAGTAGTCAAATGCATGTCTAAGTATTGATGTCTGAACTTCTCTGGAAGCAGCATCAAGCCGTAAATCATGCCAAACATCAAGCTTATTGGCGTGGAGCGATAGAGACAGAGTTCCAAAGGACCTTCGTAGTGTTTATCGTCTTTGCATCTTGATCGGAAGACCAGTTTCCAGAACGCCTCATGACCCACTAAGCTTTTGCCGGCGATGTGATAAGCGACAATTGGAATGATCGATGTAATGATGTTCAGTGCAACAGTGAGGAAGATATAGAATTTCAAGTTCTTTCTCCACGATCCATCGGCAATATCCATGAATATCTTGTCGACTTTGTCCTCGAGCAGTACTTTGTAAATAGAGAATGAGATATATGCCCATGCGGCACCTCCAATAACTTGATCGAAGGAATGAACGCCTAGCAGCCATCTTGCAGCCATGACTGCTAATGAGATAGTGATCAAAAGGTCGCGGAAAATCCTTCTTGCAGTCGAGCGGGAGGTTCCTTCGGGTTTAGGTCTGTGTTGTTTATGTGGACGGACGAAGAGCTCTCTGTAGATGAGGAGATAGCTGAAAACCGCCCATTCTGAGTGTCCAGATGGTCTTCCGTAGTCTCGGTCACAGCCGAGAGTTTTGATGGCGGTGTTTTCCCACCAAGGGCGCTGATAGGCTAAAAACATCTTTTTCGTGCCGATGAATATTGCTCCGTAAAGACAGTTTAAGCCCAAAATCTTCATCGAGCGAATTCTGCGACTGTCAGCGGCACAGAGGCAGACCATGATGATGACTAAGGCCTCGTATCCGAAGGTAGAAATGTAAAAGCAGATTTTTTGCAGAAATGGAATTGATGGAGGATCGAGTTGAAGCCAAATATCTGCACTAAACTTAAAAAGCTTCTCGAAGTAGAAGAAGTCATAGACCAGATAGCCTAGACACAGAAGAAACAAACTGGTGTTTAACTTTTTCATATTGGTATTTTAATTATTAAAAAGCACTCTTAGCTAAATTTGACCATTTAGAACTCTGTCAACGGCCTAAAATGGCTAAACTCCCAAAATTAATCATGACTTGTAGGATATCTTCACTTTTTCACTATTCGCATAAAGTAGTAAAGAGAATTCGTTTGGAGAAAAGTTTAACTCGCGAAATAGGCTCAAGAGTCGTCAATTCGAAGGGCTTTTAAGCTTCAAAAAATCTATTTTAGAATTATTGGCTCATCATTGGATATCTAAATGGAATCAAAAAAACCTGTCATAATCATCGGCGCGGGCATCTCCGGCCTCCACGCTGCCCACGAGCTCGAGCTTAAGAAGATCCCCTTCGTTATTCTCGAAGCCCAAGACTATGTCGGCGGAAGAATCAAATCTCTCGAAGGATTCGCTGAATTCCCTCTCAGCGAAGGAGCTGAAGAAATTCACGGTTTCAAAAGCAGTCATCGCGAACTCGCGAATGAATTCGGCGTTCAACTCGTCCCTCAAGAGAACCTCGATCGCCATTTCTTCATCAATGGAAAAGCATACAAAGAGGAGGAACTCGAATTGGCAGGGAAAGAATTCAAAGAAGCCAACGATTTCGTTGCTCTTGAAGGGTTCATGGACGTTAAATTGACTGAAGATATGACTTTGAAAAACTACATCATTTCCAAGCAAATCCCAAAGGAAGCTTGGTTTATGTATGAGCTATTCGCCCAATGGTTCGGCTGCTCTTGGGAGGAGCTGTCGATAAAGAGTGTCCAAGAAATATTCTCTTTGCTTGGAACAGACGATGGAGATACCGATGTGGAAGTCAGACCGCCATGGACAAATGCAGATTTGATGAAAGCTAAGTACGGGTACCTCTACGATAAGGTGCAGCTTAAGACTCCAGTTACTAAGATTGAGCTGTTGAAAGATGGCGTCAAGGTCTGGACTGAGAGCGGGACGGTCATCGAAGGAGATTCAGTCATCGTGACCGTGCCGCTGTCGATAATCAAGAAAGGGCTCATTGAGTTTGTCCCTCCTCTGCCAAAAGAAAAGGTGGAAGCGATGAACAACCTGCACATGCGCTCTGGAGGCAAAGTGTTTGTGAAATTCAAGAAGAACTTCTGGGGTTCGGATCTGGGGACGATGTACCTCGACGGCTTTGTGAAAATTTGGAGTGTGCCTGGACATCTGTTCCCTATTGAAAAGAATCGCATATTGAGTGGGTATTTGATTGATAAAGAGTGCGAGGAGTTGTATCGAATGCCGTTGGAAAAGCAAAAGGAAACGATATTTGCCGATTTGGAGAAAGTGTGGGGTAGTGTCGTGAGAGAGATGTACGAAGATCATTATATTTCAAACTGGGGTGCGAATAAACACATTCAAGGAGCATACAGCTGCCCGTTGACGCCAGGCGAGTGGATATCGAAGACGATTTTGAGGAAGAATATTGAAGGAAGAGTATTCTTCTCAGGAGAGCACCTCGATGTGAAAGGATATTCGCAAACTGTGAGTGGATCGATTGATACAGCGAAGTTGGCTGTGGAAGAGTTGATCCAGCGAATGAGCGAAGAAGGTACTGTTGCTGTTTAGATGAAATAGCTACCTACCTAATGATTATTCTCTATAATGTGAGAAAGCCCAGCTATCTCATGTAAAACATAATGAATATTAATGATTCATGAAATTAGCAGAGACAGCAATAATAAACAAATAGCATGATAACAGGAAAATTCATAATTATTGGTAACAGATAGAAAAGGCTTGATTCAGGTTGAAATATTCATAGATTTCATCTGGGTGCTGAAGCCGACCCAAATCAAGCAGAAATCAGTTTTTTCGTATACAATGCTCACTTTTAAAAAAAAAATGTTATCAAAGGTGGTTTAATTCAATTGCTAATCAAAGTATGTAAATTTTTGCAATAAGATACCACTCTGTCAGTTCCTTCAATAACCCTATGTTTCTATTTTTCGAAATATTCTCTTTAATCATTGAAAATAAGATCTATTTCCATTGTTAAACCAAGAGAGCCTAAAAGTTTCTTTGTACTACGACTTAAGAGTGAGAAAAGTAGCTACTTTGGGAAAGTTTGATTTCGAAGAAATGACTCTAACGATCAAGAATCCAAAAAAGCAAATTACTAATTGATCAAGAAAGCTTTTCATTCTGGATTCGATTGGATAATTATACCCGGGCTGGCTTCAAGAGGTATCCTTTGAAGAACTCACAGAAATTTGTAACCATGCAAAGCATTCCGACACAAGACACCAGATCCTAATATTTCCGACAATATCAAGCAGAAAGTCATAGTAATAAGGATATTCCTCGCCCCAGCTCACAAGGTATTCGATTAACAGAAGAATCGCTCGTGAAAAATATGTTTTGAATCCATTTTCCAGTCATCTAAGCTATCTTAAGCATAAATCTTAGTATATCAAGCCAAAAACTTAATTCTGGTCGCACAACTTCAGGCGAACTGCTCTCTCTGGGATATAGCACAATTTACTCAACAAACAGAAACAGTAGATGAAAATACTAGCAGAAATCTTGTCGCATTTCCTTGGAATTTATCGAAGTCAAGCGATAAGTTAATTAACTTAATACCTGAGTGTTCTACATACCCGTTTTTTTTGTTTTTGAGATTCCCGTACCAGAAATTTTCCAATTTAACAAAAATAACAGCTTCCTACAATATTCCTCTATTGTTATATTGTTGAACAAACCTTAGCGAATTCGCTAATGGCACTCATTTTAGAAGGTATTAGCTTATAATCATTAGTATAATGGCTATTCCTTCAAAAAGGCATTCTAATCTATCAAATATTCTCATATTATCTAGAAAAAATATCGTGACTCCTCTGAATTCCCTTTCAGAGTCATCCTTTCTCGTATTTTGACGGAATTCCGTAAAGTTAGTGTTTTCGCGGTTCTATCACGTTTGAAAAGAATCATTGAAATCACTCAAGCTTTGCTTTTGATTAAATTTATCAATTAAGTAAAAATTTCGGATCTTTATCCCATGAGTAATTCAATTAAAGGTACTAAATTTGAATTTGAATTTCACGAAGCTTCTGACTTTCGACTCTCTTTACTTCTTTTGATGCCTCCTTCCTTCTTTGAAGGTCTACTTATCTTCCCCTTCATTTTTCCCAGAAAAGAGACAAGTCTCAGCCTAGACGTGTTCTAACATCCGACGTTACTGCACAATGACGCACATTATTTAATTCTATGCTATTAGACGTTTTCGTGCTATCTCTGACTCCTAAGATTTATTAATTTCGAAAAATTAAACGTCCAATCTCTTAAATTAGCTGCGGCTGTGGTTTATAGATGCGAATTCTAACTTACCTTTTATTTAATCGAAACGATATTGAAAGCTGTGCGTTTTTGATTAGAGGAGCGTCGACTGTTTATTAAGACCAAGGCTGAGAGTTGAAAATATAATTTATATCTTAATTTGCATTGCGATACCTTCCCAAATGATACCGACCCCAACCAACTTCACTCAACCACAAAACTGCTTGCAAGGCCAGGCCCCAAATCTCATGTTCATCCAAAGCATGCAGGATTATCTTAAATATTTGATTTTCAATGTAAATACCACTGATATCAACCGCAGCGCCATCATCGAAAACAACATGGAAACTGCGACGTCATCACCTGGCAAGGTCCTCCCAATGACAATGCCTCAAACTGAATATATCACTCCGGTTAAAAAGAAAAAGAATGAAAAGAGCTCTGCGCGCCTCTGGAGCTTGATGGCCTCGAAGTACTCGTCAAAGAAAATAAAGCCAGCTGAAGCAGAGCCTAAGAGCGGAGAATGCAATGAGGATGGAGAAGTGTATAGGAAGTATAATGGATTATATATTCCTGTGCTTAAAAGCCAGGCTCCGCCTGTGAAAAGAGAAAACATTTGCGGGCATCCAGACAAAGAGCATTATGCAAGGGTAATTATTTATTTTTTGGAGCTTGAGAGTAATAGCTGTTTGTTCTTAGGGTTTATGTGGCGCTTGCTATCACAAAGTCGGCCGTGATAAGAAGCCTTGGAACTGTGAGCATGATAAATTATATGCCCTGGGACTATGTCACAAATGCTACACCGCGAAAAATCGTCAGGTAGGCTTGGTGTCTTATAAGTTTTCTTATTCGTTTTTATCAGATGAGAAAAGAAAGAAAAGATAGAAAACTGAAGAAGCCAACAAATATTTCAAAGATTTTTAAAGACGCTCAAAGGGAAGAAAAGGAACCCATTGAAGAAGAGGTTTCAAAAGAGAATGTGAAGCAAGAACATGAAATCGAGATGAAGCAAGAGTGTTAAATAATTTTTAATTTTTATAAGACGACTATGAGCAGCTTAGGTTATACTTTCTCCCTTAGATTTGGAGAATTCAATAGTTTTCATGTTTTTTCTTGGTGTTTTAATGGGTTAAATGAGTAAAGCCATTTATGGGTTTGCCTCGTATTTTGAATTCAATTTTGATGTCTGAAATAAATTTTAGCGCCAGAGCTAATTAGGAATAGATACGTTTTTTGGAGTGCTGAATTTAGTACGCTTTAATAAGATGAATTCTTTATTCGTATTAAGATCTTTGGAGTTCTCTTGACTCATCTTATGCAAACAAGAAGAAAGAAAGCTGACTAATTAATGAATACCCCACTAATAATGGCTTCATGACTCCGAAATCATTCGTTATGTAAGTTAGGTTTAATCAATGTAAGCTTGTGACAGATTACAAAGCTAAAGTCATAATGTATTTGTTAATTTTGTTTTTATATGAAGATATTGAGAGTTATGATAAGAGGATGACAACTGACTGTATGTTAGATAGCAACTCTAATTATCTATTCAAGAGCTGAGAAAAATACTCCCACAGCGGAAAATGGAGGAAAAAAATTCCTGACCTCTTCATCTATGTGAGACTTCGTCTACTGTCACAACAGCCAGGAAATGAAAAAGCTTTTGGAAATCAATTAAAGTTTTTTTTTTGGAAATATATAGATGAAATTCCCATGCTCTGTTTGCACCATTTGTTCCCAGGTTGCTGTTATAGTGCGTCATAGCCCAAAAAAGCTCAGAACCCTAATATGACTAGTTCTTGTGCATTTAAAAAGTCATTCAATAAATCTCTCGTTCATTCTAATATTAAAGACGCGATTAATGACTATGGTGTAACTAATTGTTTATGAATTATGTTGGCCATTCACGTTCAGATCAGGTCTAGTGAAATTCATTTAGCTTGAGCTAATCGACGTTTGAAATTCTCTTTGGGAAGTAATGTCACGAAGCTTACCCATTATTTCCCGATAAGTAATTTATAACTTCTGTGTTAACTCAGCTTCACAAACATTCAATTTCAGATACCCATGCCAAAACAATTATCCCTCAAAAAACGAAAAAGAAAAATGACGCAACCAATCCACTGGTGGTAAGGTTCTATTTGAGAAAGAAATGAAAGTAAAAAGAGTGAATCCACTTATCGTTTTTTCAAAAATTTATTTTCTATCAGGAACGGTTTGAAGGACTTAAAACTCGCTAAACGAACCCGATCAGGGTTTCATCATAAATTTATGTCTCGAAAATTTCTAAAGCAAGAAGTGAAGGTAAACCACATAGTAAAATTGTTTTGGTTACACATGCAATCTGAAAGCAGGATACGAGAGTGCTGCAAGGATTTTTTTCTTCCTGCGAGTGTAAAAATGCTTTCGGACATTGAAAAGATTAGATTTCTTAACAGCTCTCAAATGTACGCAATTTAAAACATTTTTCTCTTTTCTTCAGTGCTTTGGCCATAGAAAATGAGCTCATCGAGATGAATCCAAAAATCATTTCCTATGACTACTTCAGCACCTTTCTTTCCAATGTAATTTGAGCTCAAATTGAGCTTTTTCAGAAATTCCCAACTTTTATTTCTTCCAATAGACGAGGCCCCTTCATCACCAATCAGATTTCTCGATAAATCTAGTACTTTAAGGTTTTTCCAACTTGTATTACTTGCGATCATAGAAGCACCTCGGTCGCCAATTCTATTTTCCGATAAATAGAGTTCTTCAAGTTTCGTCCAACTTGTGTTACTTCCAATCGACGAATCTCCTTCATCACCAATCTGGTTTTTCGATAAATCTAATACTC
>ENA-UOTX01001177-UOTX01001177.1-compost-metagenome-genome-assembly--contig:-NODE-1177-length-21463-cov-3.014870_pt1 | contig 21463 bp, 13 predicted proteins | sample MGYA00238143_ERZ746982 | MGnify/ENA primary metagenome ERZ746982 (study PRJEB28758, sample SAMN06268862) | compost metagenome | isolation source: single cell | place: USA: California, Emeryville, Joint... | reverse complement strand
ATGAGATGAGCTGTTAAGTTTCTGGGCAAATCATAGTGAAACAGTGGTTATGGAAAATAATTCAAACATTAGTTGGGTTCAGGATAGTAACCACTTCAAATGAACCTAGTTATTATTGCGAGCTAAGTTGCAGAATCAATAATAGTTTTGCTTTAGAGGGGATGAGAATATATATACACACACATAGGGCTTGAAATCTTTGCTTTCGACTATCATCTGAAAACGCAAGATTCGTTCTTCTTAATTGTTGATCTTCCCGAAGGAATGGTGAAATATGTGAATGCAATATGTATAAATTTGAGACAACAGGCAGTCATAACCGCAACAAACAGAATAGGTCTTTGGTCACCATGTGATTTCCTTAGATGAAATCGAACTCCAAAAAAGCAATATTGCTTAACCAAAAAAATGTGCTACTTCCCTAAATGTGATCGCTTATTAATAAAGCAAGAGTTAAAATGATGAGAGTTTGTTTTCTGCCATAGACCCTTGAAATGAACATTTAGGTTTTACTTTCTCTAAATAAATTGATGAAGTGGCGTTTCTGAATTTGGAGATTTTGAAATTTTACAATCTTGATTTATTTAATAATCAAATAACAATCTCAAGTTTAATAAATGTAAATGGAAAAGAAAAATTTTCAGTTCATGTTGCTGCTGCTCTCATTCGATGTATCTTAAAGAAAGTTGAATGAATGCAATGCCTAAATTTCTAATTTAATACAGCAATAGCACTGAAATCTTCTACTGATTATATAAATTTGTTTGTATTGGTAAATTCCTTTTGTTGGCGAAGTGTTGGTTCTTAATTTTCTTTCGTTGGGAAGTCATTTCGAAGGAAAAACTTTTAAGTATGATTAAAAATAATCGTTTGATAAATTTTATGATGAATTTGAACTAGTGACTTGTAAGGTTTACTGAATTTTCAAAACAGTAAGCTTATATCGATAGTGAGCGTTAGTATTGAATAATAGAAAGAAGCTCTCTGAAAGCCCAAAAAATGTTGTTTTGATTGAACAGTAAGAGCTAGTACATCATTGAAGATACAACTCTATTTTCACAAGATGTTCATATGCTAACAAATTATTACATCATCTGAGCAACTTGGGTTAGGCTATATGAAAGTATTTCAGAAGTTTCGTTCATTAAATAAAAGAGCAATAATGGAGAACTATTATTGTAGAGGATTTTATTTCGGCAGTGGGCTCTTGTAGATAACGTTTGTACTGTTTTACAAGGTTGAAAATTTGGTTACCACGAGTGTTTTTCTGAAATATTCGCAATACATGATCGATTGTTAGTTAAATTTTCTAGAGCATTTTACTAGACATAAAGTGATAAGCGGCCTAAATTGGAAAATACTACACCTGAGTTATTAATGATGTTTTTTGCTCTGTATTTCTTGTCTGTGATCGTAGTTAGTCAGTTTTCTCTTCTTTTGTTCCACTCATTTTCTAGCCGAACCCTAACTACATTTCCCTTACATTACTCTGGCTTAACTAATCACACTTGAGTATTGTCTAAATCTACCCTAATTACTATCATTAAGGTGATTGAGATAACTCAAATTTTTGCTCTTACTTGATTAAATCATAAAGTATCATAGAATTATTGCGTTCTACTAATTACAGCTTTTATATTTACTGCCATTTAGCTAAACTTGTAAATTTTATAACAGTTGGGCTTTATATTCATGACAAAGCATCCCATGTTCATTTCGAATTAAACGAAATTTATTTATCAGAACAGATTTTCTTGTCCTAAATACTTTAATGCTTTTAAGTGGTTTTACCTTTACAAGAACATATCCCAAGTATAATAAACCCATTTATTCACTTAGTCAAATGACCAGCCTTCTGATTTTTTGCTCCACTATCAGAATCTAAGCCGTAACCATTTGACAAGATTCATCATTTGAATGTGAATAATACAATGCGTTTTTTTTTTGAGAGAACTTATGTTTATTTCAAATTACAACAATAAATAGAAATTATAAATTCTATATTACAAGCTCTATTAGAACAGCCATAAATATCCATCTTTCTATCAATTAGCATAAAAAAAAAGTTTCTAAGACAGATAAGATTCTATTTCGGTATTGATCTCACTCTGCGAACTCAAATTGGTAATATAAGCTGTCAACTCTAGATTTTCTGTATTAAGCGTCGTGATTTCTTCTGTAAGCGTTTCAACTTCCTCTTCAACAAGAACGCTCAGTTTCGTGATAGGAGTTAGTGATGCTAGCAAAACACAGTGAGCCATAAAGCGAGAAAATGCAATTCTACCTTGTGCCACTTTAGAAAAAGTATCATAAATTGTGAGAACATCATCCCAGCTAACCGTGGATGTACCTATGTAATTCCGTTAATCTGCAACTTACTTCGAAAATCTCACTACTTGTAGTTGTATTGGTGCTGCCGGCTTCTAATTGAGCATTTATGGTAACAAGCAATGTATCGATCGTGTCAAGCAAGTTCAGAATCACTGCGATATCAGCAGTGATAGTGTCTATGTTGCTGACAATGTCATCTATTCAAAATTTGATCAATCTCTCGATTTCTCGCTTTGATTACCTTCCAAGGCTGTTATATTTTCTTTAAACAACGTCGCATAAGCGGAAGTTTGCACGAGCGTCGTATTCAGCAAATTAATGTTCAGCAATGCCGCAGCAGTTACATCGATCTCGTCAATGCCGTTTGAAGTCAACGTCGTATAGAAAGTCGAGAAATCAGTCTAAAGAATACTCATGTCAGAAGACTTTTATCGAATTTTTTACTTTGACAGTTGTAATGTAATTTGTAGCATTCGTAAGGACCTCAGCCAATTCATCAAGTGATTCTATCTCTGTTCTCAAGGTAGTCACGGTGGCGGTATTCGTTGTTACTACAGCAGTGACGTTCTATTAGCATAATTATCAAAAAGGGTATCGATTCATAGATTTTTACTGTGATACGCTCTTCGATAAATTCAGTATTTAAATCGGTGATACTTGAACAAAAGTTGGTGCTTTTGGCTGAAGGAAAAATTAGAATAACTCGCAAATAGATTCGAATATACATGCAGTGGTCAAGTCCGCAATTCCAGAATAGTAGATGAGCGTCGGGACAACGATATTGCCGCACTATAAGCCAATGTTTTCATGCATTTTTGCCACAAAATATCTCTTACCACGCTGATCATATTCGTATTGTACAATTCAACATATAGCTGATCGTACATTTCAAAATTTTTGTCGTAGCAGTCACTTACGGAGGTAGCACCCATTGCTGTTTTGACGTAGACACAATAGTTATATACCTCAACAATTTGCATGCATAGTGATCGTTGCTAAAAGATGTCAGAGAGTGTTAGTTAGTGTCGGTAAGCAATATTTTGTTTTACAGTTTCACCGACATATTTATACACGTATCTATAGTCTGTATTCGCAGAGTCCTTCGAGACAAGAGTCCAATCATCTTCGACTGTCACCGCGTTCATTTGCATAAGATCTGTGCAAAACATTTCCAAATCGGTGACTAATTGCGTCGTTGTATCCAAAGCGGGGCAAGTTGTTTCAAGTGTCGAGGAAGAAACATCCTTAAATTGAAATTGTAAGCACAAATTTGCATATAGCAGGTAGTTATCTTACATTGACGCAATAAGAGATGCTGCTGATAACAAAATCGAATAAGTTTTTGGACAGTATCTCATCATCGTCGTCTAATAGTTGAAAGGTACAGAAGCTATCAACCACATCCTGGAAGCAAGTCGGAGTTGATTCTGTATAGGCTGAGTTAGATGTGCCAAGCAGGACATCGTAATAGCTGCAGGAGTCGAAAGGCGTGATAGTGTCATTGCCAAAAATCGAATAAATCTTCATAACTGAAGTGCAGATGGTGTCCACCGTTAATTGCGCTGAAGAAGAGTACGAAAGACCGTAAGTTGCGTCCTGTGCAGCTAAAAGTTCGTTCTCTCTCTGGAGAAGATTGATTGAGCCATGTGGATACGTCCTTATGCAATTTGCTCCAAGGAACGTTGTAAAAATCACACAAACTAGTGCTAGAGCTGATGATGAAGCTTTCATTGTTGTCCTTTATCTTCAAATAACAAGATCTTATCGTTTAGCAAATTAATTAGCGCAGAGATATTCGTTTTTAACTTTACCAACAGCTACTCTTTCAATAAATTTGTTACGATTTCAAGCCACTATTTCGTTAATTTTGATCTCCTTCTAACAAGGTCTCTTGTACCTTGAACGAGAAGAATCATTGTGTGGATATTTGTGATTGCTACAGGTGATTTAATTATATTCAATGATGATTAGCCTCACCTTATCTTCTTACAAAATTTACACGAAAAGGACTGTTTTCTTGGAAAGTTTAACTCTTCTTCTTGATAAAGATAGCTTTTTTAACGCTTTATATAATGTGAGCTGAAAAAAGCTATGCAACTTTTGTACAAAAGTAACAAAACCATAAATAACGTCGAAAATCATATTAATTCTGCAGTACTAATGGTCAAAACTTTAGATTCATAGATTTTCATTTAATCAATAATTCGATCTCAAGCACGCACTTTTCTTTATAATTCAATATGAGATCGACTCATATCCCTGCTTCCAACGCATTACAGAGCTCACGGAAATTGATTTCTTCTTCCTCATCTTCTTTCATAAACTGAAATTGCTTTTTCACCTGATTACTGAACACAAGCGCTTTTGGATCCGATTCAGGGCATTTAACCGCACTTTTGAAGTACTTCTGCTGTCCAATCGGTGTTTTCAACGTCTCATTCTCCAAAACACCATCCTTCAACAAATAATTTCCTCCATGCTCACCTCTTCCGCCCCCTTTCTCTGCAGCGAACTTATGTGCATCCGGTAGTCCTTTCAAAGTAGTTGAGCTGTTGCTTGACCTCATTGACCTTGCTTCGATAATCGCTTTTAAACTCAGCACATCATTCTTCTTCGGTGCTGGCCTGGACTCAAGCTCTTCAGCCAAGTCATTGCTGAAGATATCAACGAAAAAATTCTGATTGGCATTTGCTCCGGTTTTCGGCCGAATAAACGACACCTTTTCTTCAAATTCCTCTTTAGGAGGCGAATTTTTGGCCTTTGGGAAGAACTGCCTATTTGTTTTGTTCCCAGTTGGACTCACAAGCGCTTCTAACCGCAAATTTTCGACTCTTTCTTCCTGTTGGTATGGTGTATTTGTCAATGAGCGCTTATGAGGTCTTGCAGTTCCACCGGTTGGCAATCTCATTTCAAAGTGATCACTAAACTGAGTCTCTAGGTTTTGCTTTGAGTGGGATTTTATGATTTTAATCACATGGTTCTTCTCCGCAGCGTCGCTTCTGATCTTTTGGACCTTGGCTTGATTGATTAGCAATAAATCGCCTAATTTCAGGCCTTTTGCTTGAGATGCTTTGATTTGTGGTTTATAGCCCCTTTCTTGACTTTGCATACGAGTCGTTACCTGTGGCTAATAGGTTTTAGACAAATTTGTTATGAAAAAATTACGCTGTTGAGTCTTGTTCCCTTGAAATTACCCCATGTAATTCGAAACGCATTGTTTCGGGAGGAGTTGCTTGTTGGGGTCTTGTAAGTCATCGCTCTGGTGCTCTATAAGATAAAGATCAATTTCGATTGCGAGGTGATTTATCGCTTACAGGCCTGGTGTACAGCTCGGTGCTTTTGATAGTGAACATTTTAATATTTTTACGCTGAGTTAAAATAATTTTTCGCGTTAAAATATAAAAAAGCACTAATTAAAAAAAATAAATAAACAGAAGGGTTTTATTTCCTTGACTAAAAACCCTCGAATTAAATAGATCAACTCAAACATTATTTCCGATAAGAGGCAATGCTCTCGTTGCCTCTCCTCGCTGATATTTAAAATAAATTGTTAATTGCTAATGGAAGGCTAATTATCTTCAATCAATCGTTCGAATGCAGCTCTTTTTATGTATTTTAATATGAGATACTCATAATATGAAGAGATGATTGAAGGGAAGTGTTGATTCCCAGGATTTTTACCATGGTTGTATCAATGTTAGAAATCATTGTAATAAAGCTCAAGTAATTCTTCAGGTGTAAGATTCTTATCATTTTCTCTCACAAACTTGAGTATTGTCTTCAAATCTTTTGTCAGATACTCATTGATCTGTTTTGCTTTTACCCTTTCATCTTCAGTATAATCATCGAGGTCTATTAAAAAATAGCGAATTCATAAGACATTTAAAGGCGATTTTTGTAAGTTAACCTGCATCAGTTTCCTCTTCATCTCCTTCAACATTGATATCAAAAGTAATAACAGGACCGAAATACTTGACTGATTCACCTTCATTGTATCGAAGCCTCCATAATGTAGGGTAAACACCATTATAAGGAGGTGCTTTTAATTTTAGAGTTATATCACATTCTTCGCCTGGTTCAGCAGCACCTATCGCTAGTTCGTACTTTGGATAAATGCCATCAATACAACCTATCTTTGTACTGTCTTGCCATTCGATATCACCGGTGTTCTTAATCGTGAATGACACTTCAATAGGTGCATTCGGTTCGCAATCAACGTCGTTTGGATCTTCTTCTAATTTGGCTCGATAGAGTTTCACAGAGCTTAAAACTTGGCTTGGTTCAGCTTCCTTTTGATCAATTATTATTGTTTCTGTAGGTTCTGTAGGAATGCTATTCACTATAACCGTTTTAATGTCCTTTTGAGGTTCATGTTTGCTTTCTCTCTCATCTCCGACCTTCCTGTCGTGAATAATAGGCTCTTCTTTCTTCTCTTCTGCTGGTAACTTGATCGAATTATTCATATTTTCAATGTGTTTGGACGGAACTTCTTTTTTGTCTTCCTTAGGAAGTTCAGAAAGCACATGTTTTTGTGTCTCATAATTTTTCAACGTAATTTCCAACTCTTCGAGCTTTTGATCAAACCTTGACTGGATCGAAAGGCACTTTTCATCCACAAATTTTTTCAACTTGCCGATTTCGGTATCCAACTCAGACCTCGAGCTTTCTTTGAGGTCGTCTATTTTTTTTAACAAGTTCACCTCTAATTTTTGTAATTTTCCTTCAAGTGTTCTTATACGAGCCTCCAAATCCACATCAGGTCTAGACGTTGACTGTTTGGAGCTTTCGGTTTGCGCTTGAAGGATGTTCTCAACCAGTTCTTGGAAGTTTTGTATTTCAGATCCCTGACGGTTTTGTTGTTCGTTAATTTTTACGAGACCCGCCCGAACGGATGTTATCTCAGTCGTGAGATCCTCTCGGAGCTTCTTTTGGTTTCTCTCTATCAGCTCCTTGAGGGCATTGATTTGAGACTCCTGACGATTGTTTTGTAGCTTGTGAATTTCACTTTCAAAACTGGTCCGAACGGATTTTATCTCAGTCCTAAGAGACTCCTGGAGGTTATTTTGGAGAGTTTCGAATTGATTCTCATTTGCTCCCTTCAGCCCACTTATGTGAGTTTCACAGGATTCAAGCTTGCTCTCTAGAAGTAATACCTTCTTAAACAGAGCATCTACGGCTGTCATATCAATTGCTTTTGCTTCGGACTCTTTTTGGCTTTTCGGTTGTGACTTGGATAGCGAATCAGTCTTTGTGCTGACTTCAACAGAAATCTGTCTTTTGAGACGCTCAATTTCCTCACTGTAATGGTCTTTTAGTTCTCCACGGATCTGGACCAGACGGGTCTCCAGTTTACTATCATATTCTTCCTTGATCTGTTTTCGCATCTCCTGGATTTGAGTCTGGATGACGTATTCCATGAACTTTTGTGGCTCTTCTTTAAAATCAGGTGGTATCTCCATTCTTGAGGTGATTTTCTTTCGTGCTGATCGCCGGATGACGCTTGATCGAACTGACTCTCTATCATCGTGTGAGATATAACTCTCAGTATCCAGATAGCTGCGATCCTGGTTCAAATCATGTTTTTTGTTGGTTGTAGGCCCAGACTCGTTACCATTTTGCTGGTTCCCTACGAGTTGCTGAGGACTTTTCATATCGGGCTGTTTCGGCTTTTCTATGATAACTGATTCTACCAAAGAATAGTCAGTAGAGCTTTTTTCTTCTTCGTTGGGAATGAGCTCCGCGTTTAGTTTGAAAGTGGTTCCGCTCTTGATGAGCTCAGCAAAGTCTTTTTCCGAAGAGATAGTCTTTACTTGGTCGTTAGCCAATTCTTGCTTAAAAATAATATTGAAAGAGTTTTCTGGCTTCAATTTTTGATGAACTGCGGAGTAGAGGTCATCGTATGTGGCAGGGAATGGGTTGATCCGGATTATCTCTGGTTCTGACTTCTCGTCCTTCTTTGGAAGGAGAACTTTCATCGTCTGTGTCTTCATTTTTTTATTTTCGGATTTGATTATACTGAGCTAGCAGCAGACTCAAATAAAGGGACATATGTATCTATAATTCTAGGGCAGATTGAAGAAAAATTCTTCGAAATTGGTTCGAAGTAAACAATTCATGGGATCTCTGGCAAATAAGAAGATATTTTAAACTTGGAGCATCGTCATGGAGAGCTCATGAACCTATTTTTTCTTTGAAATTAGATTGCAACTTCAGAATAATGAGAATTAATTGCCTCGCAATGAATAGATTGGGTGATTTGATTGGTAACGAGCAATTTCAAATCGAAACAGAGAGAAGACTTCACATTTGTTCAGGATTTTAATAAAATCTAATTATTGTAGATGGAAGTTGTAAATAGTTGAATGAAAAATAATGAAAAGTTGAAGCGATATTTGTCTGAAATACACAAAGATGTTAATAGTGATGCGTTAGCGATAAATCTATCATCACAATTATCAATAAAACTCTAGCCGCTCGTTATGTATAGTCTGATTAAACTTAATAACAGTCTATTCTCACAAAATGATGCTAGACAAAGGATATCTCTTCTGCAAACGAACTGCGAACAGCCTCCATTGTGAGGTAGAAGAGATAGATCAGCGCAGTGGGTAAGAAAATATTGTTATTTCAAACTAAATAAACTCAACTCACTGCAATTAGAATATTTCACCCAGATTAAAGGAATAACATTTCTATTTTCGTTGATTAAAACTGCATATTGATTATATCGATGATCTTAATGTATAAAGAGAGACTGTTTCGTATTTTGTAGTTACTTTCAGGTCTTTCTTTTCAATCTTTCCACATTTTTCTGTTCATATAAGTCGCGAGGAACCAGCTCAGAGCCTTTTGTATTATATTTATCTCAAGTAAATCTTTGGGGATATAATGATCAATCAATTACAAAACGGTACTCCAACAAAAGCTAATTTAAACAAAAACATTGAATACTAAAATTTAATTTGATCTTGCAATTCCAATCTCCTAAGGTCATGACAAGCTCAAACCCATCACTACTCGAAAAAGAAGAAACTGCGGCCGTAATCTAACCCTTTACTGCTTAAACAACCTTCTAATCGCCTATTCTTCAGAAATTTATCCACATCTTTCAAAAAGACAGCAGATATCGTACCCAAAACGAACGTGAATTCGTAGCAAGGATCCTCAGCAAGAACTCTTTCTTTGAAGACCACATAGACAAGGAATTTGATATGTACGAGACTGCACTTTCATTGGTGAACTCATTTGAACTTGAGTATCTGGCGCCAAGAACCCCATTTATAACATATGGTATATATATCTCCTCAATACACTATTATTTTCGCCATTTCTCATTCCATGCTTCCTTTCAATTATAATAACCCTTGATTAGGTGACCTGGGAGACAAATTCTATATCTTAGTCCGAGGAAAAGCTTTTGTTTATCTTCCCAAATCCGAGGCCGAGCTCCGAGAAGAGAAAAAATCCCAGACAGAAAAAAAAAAATATATGCCTCCCGCCGCGACTGTCGACTTGAAGATATTAGAAGAAACTGCTCAGCCAGAAAGAAGAGATAGCCGCCGAGGATCTCAGATATTACAACACAGCATTGTTTCACCGAAAGGCGCAGGAATTTCTATAATGGCAAAATTAAGCCTGGAAGAAGCCGCTGGTGATGAGCAATTAGTAGGTACCTCTCCCATACCATCTGGGATCATTGAGAATGAATCAATCATGCTGGCAACACCACATTATAAAAGGACTCAAAGCAAGAATATCGGACATATGGTGCAATTCGCGAATGCGAACAGAAGCAGTAACCAGCGGCTCAGCCGGCGAGGCTCTTTCAAGAACGTTCATCCAGCCTTTGAATCGAAGAAATCAATGTTTGGTGACGCATTTGGAGTCAAAAAAGAAAAGGAAAAAACTATACCTGCGAATGCTATTAAACTAAACATCACAAAACCTGAGTTGAAGCAATATATCGAGACGGATATGGACCTTGGATCGCCTCGACTTCAGAATTATTTAACAAATACACCGACAGATGATATAACCTATGAAAATCTCCTGCTGCTCACAGAAAAAAAGCATAGAAAGGCGTTTATCCATGATGGAATTATCACAATGAAAAAGACTGGGGTTATGGTCCCAGGTGACTATTTTGGTGAAAAAGCGCTTTTTGGAAATACTATGCGCACAGCCACAGTCATTTCTAATGAAGAGTGTTGGGTCCTGACCTTAACAAGAGAGCAGTTTAGGCATATCTTCGAACTCCAGCATGAAAGAACGAAGCAAAAAGAGGAGTTTTTAGGCAAAGTTTTCAATAAGCTCTGGACTTCTGAGCTGAAGAGACTCATACTTGGGTTCACTGAAGTCAAAATACCTTTGAAGAATCACGTTTTCTTTGAAGGGGACAAAGTTGATGGTCTTTATGTTATTAAAGAAGGAGAAATCAAAGTAAAATAAGCAATGACGGTTCTCCAAAGCATAACTCTTCTTTTAGTTGACTCAGAAGATCAAATACACGATGGAGCCCCAGAAAAACAAAGCATTCAAACTCCAGTCAAACCACGAGCTAACCAAATTTCCACGACAGGCAGTTCATACAGTAAAATCTTTATAATTGGCCATTTATCAAAATGGCTTGCATAGATTGCGGTTCTGGGACCAGGCCAGCTCCTTGGTCACGAAGAGATTGTTGAGAAACTAAAAGAGCGGAAATACACGGCCACATGCGTTCAGAGCGATGCCATAGTCTATAAAATGGGCCTGAAGGTACTAGAAGAAGGGAAAAAGCATGTCTAATGAAGTTTGCTAATTATTAGGATTTTAGAAGATATATTGAGCATTGCAATCATCCAGAGTTCATTGAAGTGCTCCAAGCAGCAGCAACCATACTTCATCAGTGGCGACAAGAAAGAGAACGAGAATTCTGCAGTGTTCAGACGCTAAGTTTTGAATCGCCAGTCCAAAAGGCTAATTTTCCGAAGACAAGAGCGTTGGCCAAGGAGCAGCACAGAAAAGAAACTATCGAAATGATCACTGTGATGCAAAGCCTGCATGGTGAACCCATCATCAAAAGCAAACGACTTGAGGAACTCAAGCTTTTGGCATACGGCAACGTTGTCGATGTTTCCGAAGCTGAATACTCAAACTACCATGCGAAAAAAGCGCCGGTTAGAATCTTTCAAAGACACAAAAGTCACCATATACGAGCTCTCACTGAGGGCGATGAGCTAAATAACGAGCAATATACGAATAGTTATTCCATAAAGAAGCTGCCGCCTTTAAAGACTCACCGACCCACTCCTTCTACCGTGACGAATAAATCAAATTTATCGAAAAGATTTGAATTTGATGATACTTATGGGCTGAAAGTAAAGTCTATTAAAGAGGCAGCAACAGCTAGAAACATTGGAGAAAAAACGGCAAATGATAGCTCGATTCAATTGGCTTCTGTGAGCATAACGATTGATAATATTCAATCGGAGCTCGAGAAGGAGTTTACTTTGGCGCTTAAGAATAAATTTAACGAGCTTATGCACAAGAAAGAGCTTGGAGAACTTCCTGAACCCGAAATGAAAAAAAAGAACCATTCCAAAAAGCCCTCAAGAAATGTCGCTAAAAGTCAGAAATTTGATGATTCAAAGGTATTTTTAAACCGGCCGGAGGCTCTGCGAGACTATGATTGCCTGGCAGATGGCCTCATCGGTAAAGTTATTACTTCTCCTAGATAATCCTTCAACCTGTTTTTCGAATCAACAAGCGATATCGATTTTTTTTTTAAATTTAAAGTGTTTTTTTTTCTTCCTCTATACCACAAATTCTTTTGATGTATTAAACGAGAGCAGTACATAATTCATTGCCCAGAGTGATTTCAATTTAACACGCTTCATCTATCTTAATTTCAATTTCGCATAGATTTGAATGTCATGAAGAACAAATCTGTCAAATTAATTGCATACTAGTTCATCCTCTACCAGTACTCTCGTTATAAACGAGAAATAACACTACTAATCCGATTAAAAATGGATAATCACATTAGGCTAAGAAATGAATCCTCTATGAGTGAATGAGCAGTCAGTTATCAATAATTCTATAACAAATAAAAATTTCCAGTCTTATCGAATTATTCTGAAATTTTCCTTTTATTGCACTCAGATAAAATATTTCGAACCAGTTAGAATAAGAGTAATTAACTATCAACCTGTATACATCTTAGACTTCCACCTCACTCTCCATTATGAAGAAATACTTATTTGAAAACTTACCCGATAAGCAGACAAACGACTCGGTAAGCCAAGCTGATGCATTTTATTGAAAAGCTCATTATCAGGGTCATCAGAACAAAAATCTTGAGGACAGTAGCAAGAATTTCCTCGAAGGGAACTCTGGAGACATACTCAAGGACCTGAATGATTTACCTACACCGAAAAATAAGGGTTCAGGGCAGCTTGAGAATATAGTCGGAGGTTCATCCTACGAGCAAGTGAAGTTGGAGATCGTTGATCTGTTCCTTGATATCAAACATGTGATTCTTCAAGAAGTAACTAATCAATCTACAATCTATTAACGTAGTTGTTAAACGCAGGAAGATCATGAGATAATGTTATTATTGAAGACGATCCCTTTAGACGCCGAGGAGGAAGAGCTATTAGAATTAGAGCCGCTACTATTGCTTGAATTCATTAGGCAGCTGTTCATGAAAACAGCAAAGATGAAAGCAGATGTTCAGCTAGAAATGGAAGAAAAGAAGGAATTTGGTTGTGCAGAGTACGAGCCTCAGCTGCAGAAACTTGAAGCGGATATTAGAGAGCATATTAAAGTATTTGATTGCTTTGCCGAAAACTTGTGCTTATGCGTTGATAAAGATAGAGCAACAGATGAAATTGTATGCGGAATCGCTGCAAGAGAAATTAGATGATTATGAGCAGGGGAAAAGACCGAAAGGGAAATCGGACGATGATCTCATGAACCAAATTGAAGTAAATAGATAATGAGTGCTTTGAAAGCAAACTGATGATGAAATAGAAAATGACTGAGACAATAAAAGAGCTACAGGCTGCTAATGCTGAAAAGGACCAGGAGATTGAAAATTTAAGGAAAGAATTGAGAGCTGCGATTGACGCGAAACAAGTTTTGGAATTACAGGTCGAATTAGTGCCGATACTGAAAGAGAAAATCAAAGAACTCCAAGGGGTTGCGCAATTTACTCAGCGGTCCAGTGGAAGACCGAAATCAGCAAATAAATACCTGCCAAATTTAAGCAGAGACCATCAATCACCAGTACTCCTCAACTCATTAAGGAAACTAAATTCCTGATAATCAATAGGGAAGATTGGAAGGAGATGAAGATGAGAAGAATGGATATTTTGATCAGAACGCACATTTAAAATTCAAAAATCCTGTGAGCAAAAAGAGTTCTCAAAAAAGTTTTAGAAATGAAAGAACTCCAGACCCCCACCGAAGAGACGAGTTACCATATTTTCTTTATCCAAAAATCTGATTTTCTTCGAAGCAGATCGAGACACGCGGAGACTCAACGAGTGCTGAGTTCGAAAAACACAAAAATTCATACTGTGAGACTCGCAGAAAAATCTTTAAATTCCACTGGAAGAGTAGTGGTACTCGCTTGCTTATTACTTGTACTTTATTCGAATTCAATTGATTTAGAAGAGAAGTCCAAGCAATCAAAGAGAATCTCGATTAACGTTTAAAGATGACCATCCTGAAGTTGATATAAATCATGAGGTAAAAAAAAAAGAACGCGCCTCAGCTCGAATTAAACCGGGGTTATATAGGTGAAACGTCCTGTAAGAGTTTCAGGGTCAAAGAGTCCAGATAGACCTGGGAGTACCATAAGACAATCAAGAGAGTCGTCGTCGCGTAAACTAAAAAGGAGTGTTAGCCGGGATCAAGAATTCCTTGAGAATCATTACAAGTTGCAAGGAAAAGTTACGCATGAGCAACTTATGGAAACCTATGGGAAAGCTTTGGGCTATAAATCAATTTCAAATTTGAAAGAAAGAGTGTCGAGGAGAAGAGGGAGTATTGTGAACAAAGAAAATATGAATCAACTGCTAAAACCAAATGCTAATCAAAATGAGGTAGAATAGAATGCTGATCTTTACTCTAATATGTGAAATTGAAACCATTAGGAGAGTGCGAGAGTGAAGGTGTCTTCTCCAAATAAAACTGAGGGACGTAGTCGAAGCGTAGGAGCGCTAAATGGGAACCATAGGACGCTGAGGTCGAAACAAAATCTCCATGATGAGGTTGAGATACAGCAGATTAGTGAATTGCTAAAAGAAAATACACGCTCAAGAAGATTCTAACTCACACTTCTTAACTTAACTACTGTCTGCCAAGATCAATAGAGGAACAACTATCGCAATTTTTCCATTCATAATAATCTATATTTGTGATAGTTCATGATTAACAAACCTATATTACTCCATTTTTACTTAACTACATGCTAGTTTTTGACGGTTTACCACGGAAATATGATGTTACCCTTATTATAAAAGCATAGGTGTGGTAGTTTTCGTATCACTATCAATTTTTTCTCATTTATGAATCGCAGTTCAATCAGGCACCCTCTAATCAACTTGGCTTGAATTCCTTTTGTTTTTTTAATAATTTGCTATCTCATCCGCGCATTTCTCTCTCACTATTATTTGTTTCATTGGTAAAGTTAATACATCATCACCTTGCTTGAATTCAATCATCAAGAAACGAAAAAATTAGGATGTTGATTAATTTCTATTTTACTATATTTGGATTTCACTTTCAAATAAAACCGACTGGTGTATGAGTTAATTTATTAAGTGCATTAATAGATTCGCCAGAGACTGCGTGGGAAAAAAAAGACCTTCATTTCTAAATCAAGCTCGCGCTGCCTCAAACAGCTCGCTCCGTCTGGACTCTCCAACTTTCCATGACGCCTTTCTCTTTTTTTTGGGATTTCGGATACTGTCTTCTCTTCAAATTCATTCTTTAGCAACATAAAAAGACTGTTTCTATCTCCCTTACCCCACCACCTCATAGATGACAATCTTCTCCTACTCTCGTAACGGTAACAAAATAAGGCAAAACTCCCGTAAAATAATTTTCTCTAATATTGAGAAATCGAATTGAGTCAATCGATGATCGCGCTGGCTCAATTAAAATAAATAAAAACTCTACTGTTTGGCGCTTATGCTCAAACGATTTTCTATAACAAAGAAAAGCCAAAAAGAAGAATCACCCGAGGTTTCTTCTTCAGAGGAAGTCTATAAACCCCTCTTCTAACTTGTTCTCACAAACTTACTTCAACAGGAAGAGTTTTCAGATATCGAAGAGACCGGAGCTCTCATCGAGGATGAAGCAGTTCCACAAGAGCAGCACGACGAAGAGAAAAAGAAAGTGGAGAGTGTAGTTTCTCAAATATCGACATCGAATGAAAAAGGCACCGCAAACATAATTAAAAAATTAGTAAACATGCAAATATGGAGAATTTACCAATAATGAATTGCAGGTATCGAAGCAGAAGATCAGATTCAACACCGACGGGTTTAACTTGGATCTCACATGTAAACAAACAGTGCATGATATTCATCTCAGCGGGATTTGACAGATATAACACCACAGCTGATCGCTATGGGATTTCCATCTGAAGGCTATGAGTCTATCTACAGAAATTCAATGCCAGATGTCCAAAAGTCCATAAAATCATTTAGATTCATATCATTATCTGGCGTTTGTTAGGTTCTTCAACCAAAGACATCCCGATCACTACAAGATTTATAATTTGTAAGACGAAATCTTGAAATAAAAGCTGATAAACTTGCTAGATGTGCAGAGAAGAAGTATCAATATGACCCTAAGTGCTTCAATGGGATGGGTAAAAGCGACTGTTCGTTACAAATTCGATAAGATTTGTCAAATAGTTGGTGCCTTTCCGTCCTACGATCATCAAGCTCCAAACTTCATCTTAATGTTTCGTTTTTGCCAGGATGTGGTAATATTGTGTTCAAATGCTTTGAATAAATGTTTTTTCAGGACAAATGGTTGAAAGAAGATCCCGCGAACGTTGCTGGTATTCATTGCAAAGCAGGAAAAGTAACAACAAATAATCAATCATTGCAAAATCGAAACTGTTAATGTGTAAAAGGGAAGAACTGGTGTGATGATTTGCTGCTATTTAATGTACAGGTAAGAAGGCATTGCTCGTATTTTCTACATACGCTCATGCTTTTTCTGATCAGTAAGCAATTCAATCGAGCTTTAGACGCGCTCCGTTATTATGGTATGATGAGGACGAAGAATAAAAAGGTATATAAGCTTCTAACTCAAAGACAGCCTTCAACATAATTTCTTAGGGTGTGACGATTCCGAGCCAAATTCGTTATATTAATTACTTTGAAAGAGTCCTTGAGCTCAACATTGACCCTCATGATATACAAATACCGACAATAAGAATCACAAGAATTCGGCTCTTATCGATCCCTCGCTTCGGTATGATGGGAGGCTGCAGTAAGACACGGAAATCAATTTAACACACTCATCATTTTTCAGCACCATTCTTCAAAATTTCGGGCAGTGGCGATTTTGAATACGTTTCTAAGAAACAGTTTCCACCGACAGCATATAAGAACGAACCCTACATCGAGTTCAATGATATACAAGGAGTCGAATTGCCAGGAGATATCCTTGTTGAATTCTTCCACAAGCCTCTTGTGTCTTCGAAAGTAAGCAGAACACATCTAACTCATAAGCTCTAATTCTCGTGATAAAATATAGGAAAAGATGTTCCAGCTGTGGTTCAACACAGGGTTTTTAAGTGCCGATGGCAAGATGACTGTATCGAAAAACATGCTTGACAAAGCTTATAAAGTAAATTCAAAGTATTGAGGAGGAGACTCATTATTGTTTAGGATAAAAAACATAAAAAATTCAATGCTGACTTCCACATTGAGATCTACTACACCTTTGTAGGAGAAAGCGCTAAACCCACACCGCGTTGATCATTGCTGTCGAGACGAATGTGTTTCTGGATGAGGTTAGGTGTTCAATTCTTTGTTCTGTTTCAGTAGAAACTATTTTTTTTTTTTAATTCAGTATATGTTATCGCGAAAAGATGTTGAGTTCAAAAAAAAATTTATTGTAAATAACAGGTTTTTTAGAGAAAGAAGAAACTAATTTTGATAAATAATTGCCAGAAAGTTATTGTGAATTTCTAATTTCTATAAAATATTATATATATAAAATTAAGAGACGTGAATCCCTATAACTTTATGTGCGTTATTGAGTTGAGACCAAATAGATAAGATTAGATATGTAAGCAATCATCATTTAAAAAAAAAAAATTGAATTCAAAATGACTATTCTATATTACCAGCTTCAACTATGAACTATTTCGAGATTCACTATTTAATTCCCTTGATATATTTTCTTCACCTTCAGGTTTTGTTATTTCTGGCTCATTTGTTTCAAGCATCTTCGACTATTCAATAATACATCAGAGTGGGAATTTTTTGTAATTGATATGAAAAAGTACCTCAGCAATTTCTTCTTTCTTTTCATTGGGAATCTTGCTTTTTCTGCCGTACTTGGCTCTCAGATCTTGAATTATTTCTTGCTTCGTTTGGCTCTTTGTTTGAGGTGAGTTCCTATTAAAGTTTTCTGCTGGAAATTCAGGCCAGCCTTTGAGACTTGTTTGCCTTTCAGGTGTTTTTGATGGCTTGGGATAGTCGGTCTGAAGACGAGTTGCTGATCCTAAAAAACTACTGCTTTTAGAGGTTGACTCGGGTTTCCTGCTCTCTAGATAAAAACTTGAATATCCCAATCCATACAATCCTGAATTTTTTAGAGTGGTCTCTTTAATTTCATCGATTATCTTGTTAACTTTTGGACTATTGTACGGTCGATCCGGAGATCCTTCACGCGTTATTTTTGAAGGCTCAAATACGAAACCGCTTTTTGAAGACTGATCATGAAATGGACTTAATTGACTGCTCAAAAACAGCTGCTTGCTGCGACGGAGATCAGAGTCACGCAAGTCCTTCACTAAACTTTCTCGAGGAGGTGACCTAGATCTAGATCTTGCTCTTTGATCGTAAGGAGTAAATCTCTCCCAATTTTTCGTTTTTACCTCTTGAATGACTTGACTAACCCTCGGATCTCTGAATCGATCCTTAGAACGCCTTAGAGCCACCTCCTTTCTCAGAGGAGATCTATAATTGTTACCTGACACTCGACCTTGAAACCTGATTCTGTTGACAATCTCATCAATTCTCTCTCGATTGTTGCTTTTTTCAGGCGCAGTAATTGTAGTCCGACCAGCGCTGTCTCTCTTTTCACCAACGCTGAGGTCATTTAACAAAGCTTGAGGACTGGGTCTCTTGTTGGGATCGACTGCAGTGATTTGCAGCAGTAAATTCGCAAATCGTCCTAGGTATTTACTGCGAATTTGCTGATGAAGCTCCAATAACTTAGCCGCATCGAAAACGTGCTTTCCCCAATGATAACAAGCAGAAGGCTCTTCCAACAGAGCGCCATAAATAAAAATCATACCGACTGAGAATAAATCCGCTTTCCAAGGATCATAGCTCACAGAAAACGACTTGTCTCTGCCGACCTGACTGAATACTTCGGGAGCTATATAGCAATTTCTGAGTTTTTTATGGTCAACATTTGGAGATCCAAATAGAGAAAATTCAAAGAGTTTGATTTCGCCATCATTTGACATGTATATGGCTTCTGGAGTGAGGTTGCCATGCCGAATCTTATTCATTTCGAGAAAACTAAGAGCTTTTATGACGCTGATAAGTGATTCCTCGAGTTCCTCCTCAGCAAAATAGTCCTTTTCTTTGGAACGAGCTTGAAATTCAGTGGCAGCATCGCTGGAAAATTGTTCAAAAAATATTGCGAGCTCGCACAGGGATTCATCGACGAAGTTGACAGAGAAACCATAGACATCCAAGAGATTTTCATGGCGCAGGTTAAGTCTCGCCTTGAGCTTTTCAACATTTTCTGTAGTTAATTGCGCTTTATCGGAAATCACGATCTCTTTTCGAAACAATACTTGGTTTTTAACAGCATGCTTGAATTCATCGATATTGCCGAGTTGAGGCTGCTTTTTAGTAGAAATGTGATTCAAATTTTCTTCAGAGAGTGTTAATTTTGGGTCTGAGCTATATCGAAGAGGATTCGCGGTGTATGAGTTTCCCATAACTTTTATTTCAAGTTTAGAGTTCAATTCGAAATAGTTCTTCAGGACTGTATTTGATTAACGGAATTAAATCTATTGCAAGATCTTTACTAAATAACCTCCGAGTTATTAGACTTGTTTATTCTGAGCAAAAGAAGATAACTCGAGGGATAATGACAGCCAGTTCCGCCCTTCTGCTACCTATTTCCTGCCTGCATTTACTTCTAAATGCTAGATACAAAATCGCACACCAGAAAATTCATATAATAGTCAGAATCAAGACCAATCACCACTACCTGAGGCTGATATAGCCACCTAGCATAGCACTAATTCGTTTCACTTCCATTTAAATGCGCATTTGATCAGTATTGTTTAAGATGGATCTACTTTCGCAATAACCCATCCCGATAGAATATACAAAAAAATGTGTTGTCTAAATACAAAGCTTTAAAAGCTGATGCTATTCGTCGGAGTTGCGAGGATTTATGAAGCACTGTTTTAATATAAGTATTTGTCACTCATTTAATGGTCAGCTTTGTTTAAAATTTATACACTATAATTTATCAAGCCTCATTATAAAATAATTCCAAGAACTATCATGGACAAGCCAATGCAGTCAGCACGAGATTTCATCCAAACGAGCACTTTTTACAAGACGCACAGAAACAAAGCACTCTATCGCTTTTCCAAGGATTCGAAAGAAAAATTCGAAAAATTCATGTCAGAAATCTCACATAATCAAAACTCTGAACCTGAAACTGCTAAAACTAATGTTATCAAACCGTCATTGCAAAGCCCCGTGTTTGACTCGTCTGATACTGTCAGGAAGAACCTTGAGGCCACAAGGTTCCCTCCAAGAAAAAAGAGGACAAAATCTCCTGATAATTATAATTTCGAAACCTCAGAAACCAAAAAAAACCATATTCTGGTTACTTCTCACGGCACCAGAGGCAAGAGCGGCAATTTCGCGTTTGTTTCTCCGCCAAGGACAAATAAAAACGGAGAAACTTACCTACTCTCAAATCACGACAATCCTCAGCAAAAATCCTCGTTGACTGATCGGCAACTACACTCTGATACAAACCGAGAGATAAATTTTTTCAGACTCGAAAATTTTGGTCCATCTCCGCATAACAGAGATGAGAAAACGGAATTCAGCAGTTATGTCGCCCCTTTTACCGATCGGATCGAACATAAGAAAGATAAAGCCTTATCTGATTTGAAGATGGAGAGCTATCGAATCGGTGATGACGCTGCCTTCTTTAAAGACTTAGAAGCGACTCCGAATCCAGCTTATGGCCTTACACTGCCGAAAAACTCTTCAAGGCTTGAAAAGAAAAAACGATGGAATTTCCAGAGCTCTCATGACGTCTCCTATCTGACGAATCTCAGAAAATCGAGTCCCAATAACAAAGTGCTTCCGAGGCTATTTGAGAGTATCAATAGTAAGATTTCTGCCATTGAGCACTTTGATAGGAACTCACTGGAGAGCGCTTTTTCAGAGAAAAAACTCCCTTGGGGGTCTCCTGTAGGTTCTTCGCCACGAACGGTCTTCTTACAAGAGACAGCCACTCCTTCTAGCCATCGAATATCACATTTCATAGAGCCGATGAATTCGCCGTTTCATGGCAAAGAGGGTGAAACACCCAAAAAAGATATCATGCGTTCTTCTGCGATAAATTTCACGAGAACAATAAAAAAATTCGGAAGCGAGGACCTAACCCAAGCGTCGTTTCCACAGAATTAGCTTTCCGCTACTCAAAAAGACTGGAAAATTGAGACTAGAGAATGCGACAAGATCTCAGACAGTCAGCAGGACCCCAGAGATGAATTTTCGACGAAAAGTTTAGTACATTCGTTGAAAAAAGAGCTTCCGAATATACTCACCGACGCGCCGGCCGCACGAAGCGATGTCTCGGTGTTAGGAAATTGGATGGAAGCCATGTTAATCAAGATTAA